>WNFG01000164.1_pt1 | contig 55897 bp, 41 predicted proteins | sample 5400431 | NCBI WGS metagenome assembly WNFG01 (sample SAMN13153346, study PRJNA577476) | soil metagenome | isolation source: 120 cm saprolite under Douglas fir tree site 2 hole 3 replicate 2 | place: USA:California | collected 2015-04-18
CGGGGGGGCTGCCGCCCCCCTGCGCTCCGGCCGCCGAGCTAAGCGGGCGCCTGCCACGTCGTCGATCCCTCCCGCCAGCCTGAGCGGTGAAGTCCGCCAGCACCCGTCCGGCCTGTCACCATTCACCCAGCCGGAAGGGGCCCAGGCGGGGAGCCACCATCCGGGTGGACGAACCCCCATCTCTACCGTAACCGGGCCGCTACTGTCACGACAATGACCTAGCGCGCGCCCGACCGTGGGCTCGCACCGCAAAGCTCGCGGCTGTGGCCCGGACGGACGGCGTCACGTGCTGGCAGGCATGCGACAGCCCAGGTGCCGTTCAGCCTTCCTCAGCCCGGGTGCCGTTCAGCCTTCCTCAGCCCGGGTGCCGTTCAGCCTTCCTCAGGTCAGGTGCCGTTCAGGCCCGCCCTCATTGCTGGCTTACTGGCCGGTTATATGGGTCTAATGACTGAGATATGCGGATTTCGGTGAATTGGTCATTTGCCAGAATCGGCCCATATCCCGCTCTTCGCGGCGATATTCTCCTCGAAGCACAAACCCAGCGCCGAGCGGTCTTGCTGCCATCATCAGCCAGGCTGCCTGCCAAGGCTGTGCATATTTATCCTCGAAGCACTTTAGTAACCCTCGCATCACCTCAGTGGACCTTGGGGCCGGGCCTACTGAAGCTTTCCGCCGGCAGGTGGACTCCAGGCTGCCGGTGATCAACTCCAACTCAGACTCGGAGGTCACGGGCAGGTGAAAGCGGCGGCGTTCTATGAATACGGACCCGCGGAGGCGATGCAGTACGCGGACATCCCCGATCCGGTGCTCGGCCCAGGGGACGTCCTGGTCCAGGTGCAGGCCTGCGGGGTCAACCACTCGGACCTTGACTCCCGCGCCGGGACGTCACGGTGGCCGTTCGAGCTGCCCATGGTCCTCGGGGCAGAGTTCACTGGAACGGTCGTCGGCGTTGGCAACCCGGCCGGGCCCATCCGTACCGGAGATCTTGTGACCGCCCTCCAGCAGTACAGTTGCGGCCGCTGCGCTCAGTGTGCCAAGTGGAGACCGGATCGTTGTGCGGCCTTCGAGATTTTCGGCACCACCCGTTGGGGCGGGTACGGCGAGCTTGTCTGCGTGCCGGCCGAGGTGGTAGTCCCCCTCGATCCTGCGGACGATCCCATTGCCGTCGCCGCTGGGCAGTGCGTCGTCAGTACCGCGTGGCACATGGTGAACCGGCTGGCACTCGTCCGGCCTGGAGACCTCGTGCTCGTTCCCTCGGCCTCGGGTGGCGTGGCGGGCGCGCTGGTCCAGTGCGCGAAGCTGGCCGGGGCCACTGTGGTCGCAACGGTCGGTGCGACCGCCAAGGCCGAGCAGGTCTCGTCGATCGGCGCGGACATGGTCATCGTCCGGGGCGAGGGTGACATCGCCCGGGACCTGATGCTCGCCACGAGTGGCCGCCGCTTCGACGCGGTCCTCGATACCGTGGGCGGTGAGCTTTTCGGGGCGCACCTGTCCGTGTTGCGCGAGGAAGGCACGCTCGTCACCTGCGGCGCGCATGCCGGCGAGGTGGTTCCGCTTGACCTGATTCACCTGTTCAGGAACGGCTGGCGCATCATTGGCTTCCGGCTGGCGCCGCCCGACGAGCTTGCGACGTCGCTGGAGCTCATCCGGCGCGGGTCCATCAAGGTGCCCATCGCCGCCACCTTCCCCGTCAGTGACGCCGCCGCGGCGCATCGTTTCCTCGAACGGCGCCAGCACGTTGGGAAAGTGCTCCTTGTTGCCGAGTAACCAGTTTCCGGAGCCTATTCCCACACGGGAGTTCCCGTTCCGGCCGGCTGGAACCCACAAAGGCGGCATAACCGGCATAACCGGCATAAGCCGCCGATCCGGTGCGCCAGGTCGCGCGTACGCCCCGCCAGGCTCGCGTCTTTTCGCTGGCTACTTCGCTGGGCGTGCCGGGATTAGCTGGCCGCTATTAACCGCACCAACCGGCTGGCGTGACCATCCGCCTTGTGAGATTATGGCCGCGTTATCAGCACACGCCGTTTTCCGGGCGATTGGCGCCCTGATGCCGCGCTTGGGTACAGGTGCGCCTATTCGATCATGCTCCCCCGAATACGGCTTGCATCAATAGGTTGAACTCCGTGGAGGTAGGTCCCGTGGATCGATCGGATCAGAACAGCACGTCGCGGCCAGAAGGATTTGGACGACGCCAATTCCTGCGCGGGATCGCCGCCACAGGCGCCATGGCGGGTACGGGGAGCTTACTGGCCGCCTGCGGCGGGTCCAGTTCCGGCAGCACCAGCCACCTGGCCCAGACCAGCCGGTCCGTGCGGCGGGGCGGCAACCTGAAGCTCGGCCTCACCGGCGGCTCCAGCTCGGACACCCTCGACCCGCACAAGAGCCTCACCTACATAGACACTTCACGCTTGCAGTCGCTCTACCAGCCCCTGGTCCAGCTCAACGCCCAGGCCCAGGTCGAGTACGTGCTGGCCGAGTCGATCACTGCGCATCAAGGGTCGCTTTCCGAGTGGGTCATCCGTCTCCGGCCCGGCGTCACCTTCCACGATGGCAAGGACTTCACCGCGGCCGACGTCATCTTCACGTTCCAGCGGATCTTCTCCAACAGTTTCACGGGAAAGTTCGGCCTCGGCCCGATCGACATGAAGGGCACGAAGGCGCTCGACAAGCTCACCGTCCTGGTGATGCTGACCAAGCCCTTCGCCAGCTTCGCTGAGCAGCTGGCCGCATTCTGGTACAACCTCTACATAGCGCCGACCGGATTCAATCCGGCCAAGCCGGTCGGCACCGGAGCCTTCACCTATCAAAGCTTCACGCCAGGCCAGCGCAGTGTGTTCAAACGCAACCCGCATTACTGGAAGTCCGGGCTTCCCTACGTAGATACCCTGACCATCATCGATTTCAGTGACAACACCACCCTTCAGGATGCGCTGTCCACCGGCGTTATCCAGGGTGCCGGCGCGCTCGACGGGCCGCAGATCGCCTCACTGGCCACCACCAGCGGCATCAAGACGGTCGTGTCAAAATCCGGTGAGATCATCCCATTTACGATGCGTGTCGATCAGCCGCCGTTCAACGACGTCAATGTCCGTCAGGCACTGCGACTGCTGGTCGACCGCCCGCAGTTGATTGACTCGGCGCTCGACGGTTACGGGGTGGTCGCGAACGACATCTTCTCCCCCTATGACCCTGACTTCGACCACTCACTGGTCCGACCCGCACAAGGCGACATCCGGCAGGCCAAATTCTTGCTGAAGAAGGCCGGCCAGGAGGGCCTGACAGTGAGCCTCACCACATCGCCGGTGGCCACGGGCACGGTTGCGATGGCGACCGTGCTGGCCGCTCAGGCCAAGGCGGCCGGCGTCACGATCAAGCTCAACAATGTCCCTTCTGGCGTCTTTTTCGGCCCGAATTACCTCAAATGGGCAGTCGCCCAGGACTACTACAACTATTATCCCTACCTCGCTCAGGTCGCGGAGTCGATGCTGACGGGCTCCCCGTTCAACGAGACGCACACCAACAATGCCCACTACACGAGCCTCTACAACCAGGCGAACGCCACCGCCGACCCGTCGCTGCGGAAAGAGCTCCTACATGAGATGCAGACTTTCGACTTCAACGAGGGCGGTTACATCATCCCGGCTTTCATCGACGTGCTCGACGCCTACAGCGACAAGGTAACCGGGTACTCGGCCGGGAAGGTTGGCCAGCCGCTGTCGAACTTCAATTTCGAGCGCTTCGGCTTCGTCGCCTGACCGCCCGGACGCGCCGTCACGGCCCTGGTCGCCCAGGGCCGTGACGACATCACCCGGAGCAGCGGCGGCTCACCGGAGCAAGCAGCGGCGGCTCACCGGAACACCAGATTCTTCACGGAGACCGTGTTGGTGATCATCCCGGTGCCGATCATGAGATCAGCCACCCGCTGGACCTGCCCGATACTCAGAAATGTCGGGTACTGCCCGACCGTGACGAGGGCGGCGTCCCGTGCGGACATCCCCGGCAGCGTTCGCAGAACTGACTGCACGGTGCCGAGCTGGGCCGTACTGGCCTTCGCGTCATTGAGCGCGGACTGGAAGCCGCGCAGGGCCGCCGCATGACTGCGAGCGAGGCCGGCCGTGGTGAAGTACCCCGATAGCGGCAGGCTGGCGGTTACGCCGCTGCATACGTCAAGCAGTTCGATGGCCCCGAACTGGGTTTCGGCCTGCAGGATGTAGGGCTGGGTCGCCACGATCGCGCTGACCGTGTGATCGCGCAGGGCGCCGATCATGTCGCTCGGCGCCATGGCCTCCCACTGGACGCTGGAGGGGCTTACACCATCGCTCTGCAGAACCGCCTCGGTCGCCACCGTCTCGATGTTGTAGGGGGCGTCGATTGAGAAGGGGGCGAGTTGCTGCGGCGGGGTGGCGACGGTCTTGCCCTCCAAGTCCTGTGGGGTCCTGATAGCCGAGCCGGGAAGGGTAAGAACCTCCATCAAGCCCGGCGTCGCGTCGTACCCGTCCGCGATCAGCCGTAGCTGCGCTCCGGGCGCGTGGGCTTGCATGTAGAGCAGCCCGGCGTAATCACCGCTGATGACTTCCGCCTGACCGCTGGTTACCGCGGCATATGCCTGCTGGAGATTCTGGTAGGTCTGCACTGTCACGTTCACGCGATGCTGGGTGAACAGGCCGTCCTGGACCGCCACCTGCAGCGGGGCGTTCGCAAAGCCGGGCACGACCGCCACCGTCAGCTGCTGGCTCCCCGCCTGCTGGCCCGACGAGGCCCACGGCACGTGGCAGCCGGTCGCGAGTAATGCCAGCGAGACCGACACCAGGGTTATGCCCGACCGGCGCACCATACCGCGCCCCATGCGGGCCCTAAGACGTGTCCTAGCCCGAACAAGCCGCATGAAGCCCTCCTTTATACTCATATATACTGTCTAAAATGGACATAAGTGGCATTCCGCAGCACATAGTTGCTGCGGAGCTCCGCTTCCGCTCAGGCTAGACCTCCAGAAGGCCCCGGGTGCCCTAAAAGGCATGCTTGACGACGGGACGCGCCGTATGAACATGTTTGACAACTGACCCGCGCGTCATAAGAGCATGTTTTAATAACATTAGTAACAACTGGGGTGGGATGGCCCGGCTGGCGTTAGAGTTGGCTCCTGGCTCCGTTGAGACGGCCGCGCGCGGAATGATTGACCCATTTGCGGTTCCGCATCGGCCCCTGCACCTCGGTGGGCGCCTGCTGTTTCCCGGGTGAGAGGTGCAGATACTGTGCGGTCCAGGCAATGGAGAACAGGCAGCGCGGCCCCTGACGCGGCCCACCGATCATCGGTGCAGGTCGCAGCGGCATCAGATGCGACTCCTAGCCGGAGCCGGTCATCTGCCAATGGTGGTGCGCCGGGCGATACCGGCGCGGTGGGCAGCGACAGCACGGCCCGAGGCAGCCTATCCACTGCCCCTGCTCCAGGGCGGCAGGCGTTCCGTTATGCGCTGAAGAACTGGCGGGTACGATCCCGCCTCCGGCTGCTAGTCCTCCTGCCCGTATTGGCAGCCGTGATTCTCGGTGGCGTCAGCATCGTTTCCTCCGTGCGCAGCGCCGCCGCCTACCAGCGGGTGGAGCAGTTCTCCAGGCTAGGCGGAGAGATCACTAACCTGATCAAGGCGCTTCAGAATGAACGCGAAGACACCATTAGTTACATAACGACCGGTCCAGGAGGAAACGGACGCGGCTCACCGGGCCCGGCGACCACACCCGAATTAGCGGTCGTCGCCCAGGATCATCGGGCCACCGATCACATCGCGGCCCGGGTGCGGAGCCTGGCCGGAAACATCGGCACGTCCTATCCGGCGGTGGCGCAGCAAGAGGCTAACGGAGCGATCACCGCGATTGACGGGCTCCCGGCCCTCCGCAGCGTCGCGACCGGCACCCAGATTCCCTCGCTGGTAGTGATCCAGGAGTACGCCAGCACGATCAACCGGCTACTCGCGCTTGAGGATGAAATCGCGACGGGCAGCAACAACGCGGCACTGGCCGACACCGTCCGGGTCGTGGGCCTGATCTCGGCCATGAAAGAAGAGGTATCGCAGGAGCAGGCGATCCTCACCTCGGCTCTCACACCCGACCTGGTGGGCGCCACCCAGTTCCAGCCCGGCCAGCTGACCGCCATCAATGCCGCGCAGGCAGAGCAGCAGGCTAACCTGGCCCAGTTCAGTCTCAGGGCCACCGGCAGCCAGCGTCACCTCTACGAAAACGCTACGTCCTCGGCACAGGCCGACCGGGCGCAGGCGCAGGTGCAGCAAGCAATCGCCCTGGCGCTCGCCGGTGGCTCCTCGGCGGAGAACCCAGCCTTCACTAATGCAGCCAACGGATCCACGTACATGGTGGCCAGCCTGCGTACGGTCGAGCAGGGATTCATGTCCTCGGTCATCGGCCAGAGTGGCTTGCTGCGGGGCAAGGCGATAACGGCGGCGCTCATTGAGGGCATCGCGGTGATGCTGGTGCTCGCACTGGCGCTGCTGCTCACCGTAGCTGTGGGCCGCTCCATGACCCGCCCGCTGCACCGGCTGCGGACCGGCGCGCTTGAGGTTGCGGGGGTGCGGCTGCCGGAGACCGTTCGGTGGATGAGCGGGGGCGGCGGCCAAGATGCGCCGCTGGAAGTCGAGCCCATCGAGGTGGACTCGGCCGACGAGATCGGCGAGGTCGCCCGGGCATTCGACCAGGTCCACAGAGAGGCGGTCCGGCTGGCCGCCAACGAGGCGGCACTGCGCGGAAATATCAACGCGATGTTTGTGAACCTCTCCCGCCGCAGCCAGTCGCTGGTCGAACGCCAGATCCACCTCATCGACGACCTGGAGCAGGGCGAGCAGGATTCTGAGCGGCTCGCGAACCTGTTTCAGATGGACCACCTGGCCACCCGGATGCGCCGTAACTCCGAGAACCTGCTGGTTCTGGCGGGCCACGAACTGTCCAGGCGATGGTCCGAACCGGTGGCGCTGGTGGATGTGCTGCGTGCGGCAGTGTCGGAGATCGAGCATTACGAACGCGTCCGACCGAACATCCAGCCGGGAATCTCGGTCCGCGGGCAGGCGGTCAGCGACGTCGTTCACCTGCTGTCTGAGCTGGCCGAGAACGCGACGGCATTCTCCCCCGCGGAAACAGCGGTGAATGTGTCGGGGCACATGCTCGAAAGCGGTGGCGCGCTGCTTGACATCACCGACCACGGCGTCGGGATGGACGCCGAGGCGGTGGCTCATGCCAACTGGCGGCTGGACAACCCCCCGGTCGTGGATGTCGCGGTCTCCCGCCGGATGGGCCTGTTCGTCGTCGCCCGGCTGGCCGCCAGGCACGGAATCCGCGTCCGGCTCCGGCCCGCTTCCATGGGAGGCCTGACCGCCCTGGTATGGCTTCCCGACGAAGTGATCACGCTTGAGACCTTCGCTCCCACCCTGGGCATGCGCCGGTTCCAGCCAGCCGCGACTGGTGCCACGACCAGTTGGATGGACACGGGGCTGGCCCTCGGTACGGCGGATGAGCGTGCGGCCGCCGCACGGGCGGTGTCGGCTGCGCGCGCGCCGCGGTTTGAGCCGCCTCAGCCTGAGACCGATGATGCGGCTGTAGAGGCCGGGGCCGGTCCGGGCGGGAGTGCGATGCTCGCAGCACCGGCGAACGGGGCGGCTGGGCTGGTGGCAGGCAGTCCTGGGCCGGCCTCAGCGGCGCACAGTGTGATAGTGCCGCCTGCGGTGAGCGCCGGGCTGGAGAACCGGCTGCCTATTTTCGAATCGGTGGAGTCCGATTGGTTCCGGCGCGGCGGGCATGCTGTTGACCGGCCGGCTCCGGTGCCGGGTTCCGGTTCGACCGGTTGGTCGTCGCCCGCGGACGCGGGGTGGCGGGCGGCGGAGGTGGCGCAGGCGCCGGTGTCCACGGGTACCACAGCAGCAGGGCTGCCCAAGCGTGTGCCGAATGCGAACCTGGTGCCCGGCGGTGTCGGTGCGTCGGCGGCGGTGCCGCTGCCGCCCGCGCCCACACGGTCCGCCATGCAGACCAGAGAACGCATGGCGAGCTTCCAGCAGGGGATCAGGAAAGCGCGCGCGGCCCCACCCAGGGATCGGTTCCATACCGGCGGTGAGGCAGACGGTGCCACTTAACGCGTGATTGAAGCCATTACCTCCCGCAATCACCCACGTGGTCACCTGATGCCACGCAGAGAGGAGAACTTGTGAGCCCGCTGACTTCTTCGGCGCAGGACTTGAATTGGCTCATCACGAATTTTGCCGAACGGGTGCCGTCTGTAGCCCATGCGATCGTTGTGACTGCTGATGGTTTGCCGCTGGCATTCTCGGACGGGTTCCCGCAGGACCGGGCGGACCAGCTGGCCGCGGTGACCTCGGGGCTGACCAGCCTGACGCAGGGTGCGGCTCGGGTGTTTGAAGGCGGACCCGTAACGCAGACGGTCGTGGAGATGCGGCGGGGGCTGTTGCTGGTGATGACGATCAGCGACGGATCCACCCTGGCGGTGCTCGCGTCGGCCGACAGTGACATGGGCTTGGTGGCTTATGAGATGGCTCTGCTCGTGGAGAGGGTCGGACAGGCTCTGACACCCGCTTTGCGGGGCGGGCGTGCGTCGAAGAATGGCAGCTAGTCCATGGGAGAGGTTGATGCCCGGACCTTAACCTGCTCGAAAGGGTACTCAGTGGATTTCGCAAGGTCAGAACCCCCGTGGGGTAACCCGCGGGATGCCGAGATGACATCGGTCAAGATAGTTGTGGCGGGTGGCTTCGGCGTGGGCAAGACCACTTTCGTCGGGTCGGTCTCGGAGATCACGCCGCTTACCACCGAGGCGGTGATGACTGCCGCCAGCGACAGCGTTGACGATCTCTCCGGCGTGCCTGATAAGACAACCACCACGGTGGCTATGGACTTCGGCCGGATAACCCTGGATGCCGGGCTTATTTTGTACCTGTTCGGCACGCCCGGGCAGCACCGTTTCTGGTTCATGTGGGATGACCTCATCCAGGGTGCCATCGGTGCTGTGGTGCTCGTGGACACGCGCCGGCTGGCCGAATCCTTCGCGGCGGTCGACTACTTCGAGGCTGCTGGCCTGCCGTTCATTGTGGGCATCAACGGGTTCCACGGCAACTTCCCGCACACCGCCATCAATGTCCAGGAAGCATTGTCGGTGAGCCAGGACGTGCCGGTCATCAATTGCGACGCGCGAGAGCGGGAATCGGCCAAGACGACCTTGATGACCCTCGTCCAGCATGCCATGGCCGCACAGTTGGGCATCCACTAGCCTCATCGTGCCCGAGTATGGTCCTACGCATGTGCTGATGGCTGCCGCTCTCGGTGAGCACGCGGCCGGGGTGTCAGTGCAGCGCCAGTACTATCTCCCGCGGCATCGAGAGCGTTCCGGGTTGCCACTCCAGGCTGCCCGCCAGCCGCGCGGCGGGGAACGTTTCGAAAAATATTCCGAGCGCGCTCGCCAGCCACAACCGGGTCAGCGCGGCACCGGGGCAGAAATGAGGGCCAGCCCCGAACGCGATGTTCCGTGGGGGCGGGCCAGAGGGGTCGTGGGCGGCGGCGACCAGTGATGGCAGCACCACCGTGCCCTGGCTGATGAGCCGGCTGCCCAGCCAGGTGTCCGCCAGGGCTATGCGCGGAAGGGCGACCGGGAACAGTGTCCGGTGGCTCAGCAGATGCGCGGCGACTGAGGCCCAGGACCGTTCACCTCTCAAGGCAGCGTCGATGACATGAGGCTGTTGCGCCACTTCCGAGAGGGCGGTGGCGAGGACTGGGAGCACAGCGCCGAAGCCGTTGCTTACGGTGGCGATGACGTGCGCGACCTGACTGGTGGTGAAGCCGTCCAGCGCACGGATCATCTGCGACGTCAACGCCCCGTCGGGCCGGGCCCGCTTCGCGGCGACCATCGATTCGTAGTAGCTGTACAAGTCCTCCCACGCCGTGGCCACTTCGGATACCGCCGCCGCGCTGGGGACCACGGCGAAGGCGACCCGCGAGAACTCCAGGACCCGTTCCCAGTCCCGCCTGGGAATGCCCATGGCCCCGCAGACCGCCTCTGCGGTGAACGGCTCCGCGAACCCCGTAATGGCGTCCGCGACGCGGCCACTCAGTGACGCGGCGTGGCGGGCACCCAGTGACGCAGAGAGGTCCGCAGCGATCGCGTGGATGGCCGGGCGAGTCGCTTCGGCGGCGCGGTGAGTGAACAGGCCGTTGAGCCGCTGCCGGTACTCACGCAGCGGCGGCGGGTCCATATTCAGTAACCCCCCGTCCGCCGATTGCATCTCCGCCCCGGTCAGCGGACACCCGCGCAATTCCCCGGATTCGGTAACGCCTGCCATGCCGAAATGGGTCGTGTCGGACAGAGAGCGCAACACGTCAGCGCGGCGACGCAGGACGAGCATCGGATCGCCGCCGACGGGCCTGCTGGCGAAGTCACCGGCGGCGCCGGCGCACAGCACGGACGGTGGTGCGCCGCCCGGCTCGGCCGCGAAGGTCAGGACCGGGACAGCCGCGGGCCGCTGGACCGTCAGCATGAGTGCTGATCCTGCACGTCAGGCCCCCCTTCCGCGGCGGCACCTGAGCACCGGCCCGGGAGCCGCGGCTCGTTGCGGCGGTGGTATCGATGATCAGCCCTTGGGTACGTAAGGACACCCAGGTACATCACTGATTATGTAGGGGCCAGCTTTACCTTAATCTTGTCATTCGCTAGCAGGCGGCAGCGATCGTTCCCGGAGTCACTGGCGATGACGGCGGCGCAATGGCTCGACCGTCGGTCTGCGGAAGATGTCGCGATCAGGCAACCTTCGCTCGGCATGCAACCTTTGAACCGCTTCGGGGGTCCTCGTCACGCAGAACCTGACCGCGCTGTCGCAGCTGCAAGCCAACTTCGGCGCCCTGCTGCGGCGAGCGGAGGACCTACTGCAGGTCCCAGCCGTCCACAACAGGCAGTAGCCGCGTCCACCGAGCCTGCTCAGGCCGCCGAGCCTGCTGTGCAAGGGCTCCTCGCGGCTCGGCCGCTTACAGTGCCCGCGTCATGAACACGCTATGGGGATCCTCCTGGTAATCCGCAAAAGGACCGCAGCGCACAAACCCAAATTTCGCGTACAGCCGGTGTGCGGGCGCGAAGAACTCGGCCGATCCGGTTTCCAGGCTCACCTGTGAGAATCCCATTTGCCTGGCTTCCGCCAATATGTGCGGCAACAGTACTGATGCCACTCCGCGTTTCTGATGCGACGGTGCCGTGCGCATCGACTTTATTTCCGCGTGGCCGGCGTCGAGCGCCTTGATCGCCCCGCAACCGACCAGGACATTGCCATCAACCACCGACCAGAACGTGACCTCAGGCCTGCGCAGCCCATCGAGGTCGAGCGCGTGCTTGCTCTCTGGCGGGCTAATCGCCCTCATCTCGGCGATGTGCTCACCGAGGAACTCCGCGATCTCAGGACCGGACAGGTCATCGATGACTATCCGCAACCGCGTCCCCGCGACCGCCGAGGTCTCCGCTGCTCTCTCATCCACCTGCAGATGTCCTTTCATCATGATCCAAGGTCTTCGACCGACGGGTAGCTGGTGGCCTCTCGGTCAAGCCATTCACGTAGGTCACGTGTCGCCTCAACGTCGTTGCGGTTATAGGCGAGGAGCCAGTCGCGGGCGGAGCGTGCCGCGAGGGGTTCGCCGGAATTGACGGCCTGGTCATAGCGGATCATTGACTCGCCGCCCCCGGGGTCCTCGACGTCCCAGGTGAAGCTGCATAGCGGGGCCACGCGCTTGAGCCCAGCCGAGGAGCCGGTGAGGAGCTGGGTTTCGAACACGCGGAGCAGGTCTACCCATTCTCCGGACCCGGTGAAGGCGGCGACCGGGTTCTGCACGCCGGCGGCAGCGGCGATGCGCCGCATCTGAGTGTTCTCGGCCGCCGCGTGGTAGCAGTAGGCGCGAAAGGCGAGGCCCGCGGCCGCCGCGTCCCGGCGCAGCCCGGTCAGCCACTTCCAGAATTCGGCGAACAACGCGGCTTCGGCGTGCCTGGTCATCGGATCCCATGTGCAGAACGGGCGATAGCCGACCGGCACAGCGTCCTGGCCTGACCGGTCGGTGACCAAGGCACCCCAGAGGTAGACCCCTTCCTCGACGTTCTCCATGTCGATATCGACTTCGACGCCGCCGCGGGGCACCTGGACCCGGGCCACGCTGCGGCGCCGGTAGGCGGGCGAGCTGCCCAGGGCGGCCCGGGCACGGTCAATCTGCTCAGGAAGGCCCCGCATCGGCTGGTCGCAGTAGGCCGCCGTGCGCAAGCAGAGCGCCCGGGCATCGCCCAGCGTGTGGATGCCCGCGCCCGCGAGGCGGGCCAGCTGTGCTCGCTTCCGCTCTCCGACAATGGCCGACACCTGCGTGTTATCCGGCACGGTTCCGAGCGCCGAGGTGATAGGCCGCAGGTCGACATGGGCAGCGACCAAGGCGGCGGTCCAGTGGTCGAGCGAGGCCAGCGCGGCCCGGTCGGTCACCCCATGATCGCGATGGATGCGCCACGCCCGCCAGCCCATCCGGGGCAGCAGGCTCACATCACCGGAACCAGCCTCCAGCTGCGGACCGCACCACGACCACCAGGGGCACTCCGCGCACTCACCAATCCGCACCGGAACCACCAGCAGCGCGACCCCGGGATCGGCTTGGTGCCCGGCGGCGACGGCGAGGATGTCCAGGCGGAAGCCGAACTCGAAGTCGTACACCTCCATGGTCGAGCGCCGCCTCGGCCGGCCACCCGCCGACGGGGTCAGCCAGATCGGGGCGTCCAGGTCATACCAGGTGACGACGCCGTCGACGCCGATGATGCCGCCCAGGCGGCCCACCGCAGGAGCCATGCCCGCGGCTTCCAGCATGCGCTGGTAGTGGGCGAGCTGGAGCAGGTCGTCCTTGCGTTTGCGGGCCGACGAACCCGGATCTACCTCCGCCGCCTCCCAGACCAGGCGGTCCAGTGGCGAACAACGCGCTGGCAGGCCACCAGGACCGGCGTCCAGGCAGCGGTGGTGCTTGATGTCCACCGGCCGGTAGCAGGAACGGCCCGACGCGGCGACCAGGAGGTCGGGTTCGCCCACCCGCCGTCCGGCGAGATCGGCGGGCAGGCGTCCCCCCACGATGACAGGCGCCCCCGCCTGCATCGCACCGAGCGTCGCTACCTCACGCTCGGCCCGGTCCTCACCGGCCACCATATGTGCGTCCGGATGCAAGGCCACAAGCCGGGCGGCCACCTCGGCCTCGAACTGCCGGCCACGCGTGAACCGGCGCTCGACCAGCCGCGACGCAGGCAGCGGGTCGCATGGCCGGACAGCGTCCCATTGCGCGCGAACCGGGCACTGCTTGGCCACATAACCGCCTTGCGGCGGCACGGCCGAGACGTCGTAGCGTGTGACCACAGCCCTGATGGTACGGACCGCATATGACAGTGACCCCGAGGTCAGGGAATGCTCGGGAGCGGCGGAATCCGCTCGTCGGGCGTCCCCCACGCCGGGGAGGGCGCGGATAGCCCGACCACCGCGGGCAGGCCCGCGTTCAGGTCGCGGTGGATGACCCGGGCGACGTTCTCCACCGTCCGGATCCCGTATGCCATGGTCGGGTTGTTCTCGGACAGAACGACAATCATGTAGTCGCGGCCAAGACCAAAGAAGCTGCCGATGCTGTGGATACGCCAGCCGTAGGTGGGGCGGGGCAGCCAGCCGTTCTTCACGTGCACTATCACCCCGGCGGGGGTCCCGGCCGGGACCCCCCATCGCTGCGAGGCGATGACGCGGGACATCAGTCCGAGCGCGTACCGGCGTGACGGGGTGTCCAGCACGGAGTTGACGGTCATCAGCACCCTCAGCAGGGTCAGTTCGTCACGCGCGGTGATCTGCGTCAGGCCCCAGTACCCGCCGGGGCCGAGCACGGTCTCGGTCATCCTCGCGAGGTTGAGGAAGTGCTGCAGGCTGGACCGGCCTACCCGGGCCCACAGCGCGGAGGCCGCGTTGTTGTCCGACCGGGTGATCATCGCGGTCGTCAGGCTCACCTCGGCTGATGTCAGGTATCGGTGCTGCTCCAGTGCCTTGCGCAGCAGCGCGCCAAGGATGGTCACCTTCACGACGCTGGCCGAGTCGAACCGCCGCCCTTCCTGGAGCCGGCAGACGACTCCGGTGCGGATGTCCGCAACCGTTACCGAGACGATCGATGACCGGGAGCGTAGGGCCGCCGGGATGTCGCCGGAAAGCCGGGCGGCCAGTGCCTGATGAGAGGACGACGTGCAGATGCCGGCCGCCGCGGCGGCCGGAGCCGCCTGTGCGGTTACGGCGCTGGTGGCGGCCACCAGGACGGCCGCAACCAGACTGACCGCCATTAACGTGCGCTTGCAGCTCGATTTCATCGCTCATCCATCTGCCTCGGGGAGTTATGGCGTGTTGCCAACACCCAAGACGCCGGAGGGGGGCCTGAGGTTGCCCCGGCTGGGTCCGGACTTTAGCTGCTGATGACCGTTCGCCAGCGACCAGCCCTGGGGCGACTACGCGGGCGAATTCGCCGAGCTCAGCGCCGTCACCGGGGACGGCGAACTGGTCCCCGCGTGTTCGGCGGCACCTTCGCTGGCCACCACCGTGGTGCAGACCTGTATCCGGTACGCCGAGGACCAAAGGTGCCGGTTCTGCACCATCGAGGAGTCGCTCCGCGAGGGCGCGACCATCGCGGCGAAGACCCCGGCGCAGCTGGCCGAGGTCGCCGAGGCCGCAGTGGGGCTGGACGGCGTCACCCAGATGGTGATGACGACTGGCACGACCACCGGGCCTGCGCACCCGGGACCCAGCCCTGCGTGCGGCAGGCTCGCGGCTCGCGGCTCGCTATACCTGGGCGGCCGCGGCCGCGCAGCACCTGCGGTTCTACCAGACCCTGCTGGCCAGCACCGGTGTCCACTCACCCGCTCAGCCGACCCGCTTAACCGGTCAGGTTGTCACGATCGGCGCCGTGGTACCCGGCAGCTTTAAACAGCGGAAAGGACAAACTATCGTGCCGCTGAATATCATGCCGTTTGGATATGCCGACCATCGTTCAGCCGGAATGGAAAACAGGCCGAAACGCCGCCATGTCGCCTGACCAGACCCAGGGTTTAATACATCCAGGGCCTAGGTGCCATATAGAACGCAGTCGTCGAGTTGGCGCCCGTCGAAGCAGCAGGGCTATCCGCCGGATGATGTGAACTCGCAGGCACACGGCCAGTGCCGCCGTGCCCCGGCAATGCCACTACTGCGGCGCCGAGACCGCCCAGCGCGAGAGCTAGAACGAGAATCCCGCGCGTCGCCCGGACGCGAACAGTCCCCGTCGAGGGTTCACGGCGAGCGCTGCGCAATCCGCAGGTCCGCATGATGACATGCCACAATGACCTCTGAGTCTTCATTGAGAAGATCCCCTCATTGGTTAAATGGACATCGGCCCCTCTAAGAGGGAGAAGCTACACCACCATCCATCCCGGGATGTGGCATTCGGATAGATTCGTGCGGCGTTCTGCCAGCGGTGCTTGGTATCCGCTGCGGCTCGCCTGGAGTCGCGCCGTTTTGCCAGGGGTCGTACCGTTTTGCCAGGAGCCGTGCCATTTGCCCGGAGCCGCGCCGTTTTGCCGTGCCGTTTGCCAGAAGTCGTGCTGATTTGCCAGGAGTTGTGCCGTTTCGCCAGGAGCCGCGCCACTCGCGCTGCAGGAACCACTGTCTGGCACTTTCTTCTACCGGAGCCTCCTAGATCCCTGTAGCAACGGTCGTCCCGCTGGCCTGTCGCGCCACGCTAGCCCGTACAGGAACCGGCTATCACTCACACCATTACCAGCTGTCGTCAGTCTCAGTCACCACACCAATGCGCCTTCTGTACGGCATTGCGGGCAGACGGCCGTTCTATATGGGCATTTCAGGCCGACGGATGGGGCGGCATTGTGAAACCTGCAGTGAAAATTGCATTATCTGCGGACCGGCGGAGCGTGATCACTTCTTCGCTCCCGTTTGTTTCTCCCAAGGTTCGAGTGAGAAGTGCCATAACGGGTATCAACGCAAGTGGAGGGTTTCTGCACGCCCCTTTCGAGTACCAGCTGCGAGCTTGCCCGCAGGTGGTAGAAGATGCAAGGCGATCATGGAATTTCGGGTGCTCGGGCCGATTGAGCTTTGGTCGGCTAAGCAGCAACGTGATCTTGGGCCGACCAGGGCGCGAGGTGTCCTGGCCATCCTCCTGTTGACGCCGCGCACAATAGTGCCGACCGAGGCGCTCATTGACCGGCTGTGGGATACGCGGCCTCCGCCCAAGGCCCGCGAGAGTCTCTCGGTCTACATCGCCAGGCTTCGAGCGTCGCTCCGGCAGGCCGTTGGCGATAGCGTCCTGCTGTCGGGGCGCGCCCGAGGCTACGTGCTCGATGTCGATCCTGAGGCAGTCGACTTGCATCAGTTCCGCCGGTTGCGCCGGCAAGCGGATGCCCTCATCGCGAGCAGCGACTATGACCAGGCGGCCGTGCTGCTGCGCGAGGCGGACAGCCTATGGCGTGGCCAGGCGCTGGCCGGGATCCGCGGCGACTGGGTGGCGCGGATGCGTGACAGCCTCGAAGAGGAGCGCCGGGCGGCCATCCTGAAGCGCGTCGAGTGTGAGCTGGAGCTTGGCCGGCATGCCGACCTGGTCGGTGAGCTTCGCCACCTGCTGGCTCAGTACCCGCTGGACGAGACGTTCATCGCTCACCAGATGGCGGCCCTGTACGGGAGCGGCAGGCCGGGCGACGCACTCAGCCTCTACCGGGATACCCGCAGCCGCCTTATCGATGAGCAGGGCACAGAACCGGGGCGAATGCTGTACGAACTCCATCAGCGCATCCTGCGGGGTGACCCTCAGCTGGCCGTGAGGCTCACCGACCCACGTCTTGGCCGGGCATCACGGCCAGACACGCTTCCGCCCGAGACGGTGGAGTTCGTGGGCCGCAGCGAGGAACTCGGGCTGCTCACCCGTGAGGACGACGATCCTCCCCGGATCAGCGTGATCGAGGGCATGCCCGGGGTGGGGAAGACCGCCCTGGCGGTGCACGCCGCCCGCATTGTCTCCGGGCAGTACCCGGACGGGATGCTCTACCTCAACCTTCATACCCACGACCCTGGGCGCCCGGCGCTCGACCCGGCCGAGGCGCTGCACCGCCTGCTCCTCATGCTGAACTTGCCTGCTGCGCAGATACCTGACGCTATCGGCGAGCGCGCCGCGCTGTGGCGAGCCCAGCTGAGCCGCCGTCGCGCCGTCGTCATTCTCGACGACGCTGCCGGGCATGACCAGATCCGCCCGCTCCTGCCGGTGGCAGGCCGGTGCCTGATCTTGATCACTACCCGGCGCAGCCTTCCCGACCTTGAGGGCGCCCGCGTGCTGACCCTCGACGTGCTGTCTGTCGACGACGCGATCATGCTGTTCCAGGGGATCGCGGGGAAAGGTAGTGCCCACGACGAGGGTGAGGTCGCCACGGCCGTGCGGCTGTGCGGACGCTTGCCGCTCGCAATCCAGCTCACCGCGGGCAGGCTCGCGCAGGACTGCCCGCCCAGGCTTGCCGACCTGGTCGAGGAACTGTCACAGTCTCCCGCTCGCCTGGGCGGCACAGGCGCGGCGAGCCCGGAGGTGATGTCTGCATTCGACCTGTCCTACGGGGCGCTGGAACCCAATCACCAGCGGCTCTTCCGGCGGCTGGGCGTGAGCCCATGCACTCATGTCAGCCTGCAGGCGGCGGCTGCCCTGGGCGGCGGCACCCTCGCCGAAGCAGAGAAAGCTCTCGCCGCCCTGCTCGATCAGCACCTGCTGGCTCGCGCCCCAGCCGGTCAGTTCCGTTTCCACGACCTCATCCGCGGATATGCGGCCGCGCGCGCCGGGCGTGAGGACCCCGAGCCTGAGCAGCGGCAGGCAGTCGGCAGGCTCCTTGACTACTACCTGCACACAGCCGACCAGGCTGACCGGGTAATTCAACCGTTCCGGCGCCGGATGCCGGTGTCGGTCACCCACCCGCCAGCCGCGAGCCCAGCATTAGGCACACAGGAAGACGCGGCCGCCTGGCTGGAATCGGAGTGGCGCAACATCCTGCAGGCCGCTCAGCACGCGGGCAGGCGCGAATGGAAGCGGAAGTGCGCCGATCTCACCCACGTGCTGGCCGGCTTCGTGGAGATCAGGGCGTACTGGGACGAGGCCATCGCGGCCCACACACTGGCCCTCCAGGCCTGCCGTGACCTCGCAGATCCGGCCAGGATCGCGCAGGCGTCACTGGAGCTCAGCGAGGTGAGCCAGCAGACCGGCCGCCACGAGGCAACGCTTCCGCTAGCTGAGGACGCCGCAGCGATCTACCGGTCACTGGCCGACCGGCGAGGCGAGGCCGAAGCCCTCGACCAGATAGGCATGGCCCACCAGCGCGCGGCACGTTCCCGTGAGGCCCTGGCCTATTTCCACGAAGCAAGGCTTCTATACCGCGCCGCCGCGGACCAGCACGGCGTGGCCAATACGTTGAGCCACTCCGGGATCGCCTGCTGGCATCTTGGGCATTACCCTGACGCAATGGGTCACCTGCGTGACGCGCTTTCGCTCTACCGTGACGTCGGGGACAGGCGAGGCGAGGCAAAGACCCTCAATAATCTTGGCAGGATGCAACTGTATTTCGGCTATCATAGAGACGCGCTTGAAGGCTATCAGAAGTCACTGGAGATATTTAGTGAGATAGGCGGGCCGCAGAACGCGGCGATCCTGTATCATAACATAGGAGCTGTCCACCATTACAAGGGCAGTTACGAGGAAGGGCTTGCTGCCTACCGACGGGCACTCGCCATATACCGCGACATCGGTGATCTCCCAGATGAAGCCGACGTGCTCAATGACATCGGCGCCATTTACCAGAGCGCGGAGTGCCACGACGAGGCGCTGATTTATCATCAGAAGGCCAGATTGATCGCCGAGGAGATCGGAAACCTGGCCCAGCAGGTGGTCGCACTTCGCGGGATAGCCGACGTGCGTCGCGGATCTGGCCGGCACGGCGAGGCGTTTGATAATTACCATACCGCTCTCAGGCTGGCCAGGGAGATCGGTGACCCGTACGAGGAGGCCAAAATCCTCGAGGGAATCGCCGAAGCGACGCTTAGCACACAGCGGCCCTACGCTGCACGGATTGTATTTAGGCAGGCGCTGGACATCTTCGAACGGCTCGGAGTGCCAGAGGCGGAGTCGGCGCGGATACGCATCGAGACCATGGACCCCGCCTTCGGCCGCCGCACCTCGTAGTCTGCGTGCCACCGCTGGCAACCCGCGACTGCAGAGGGAACTGGATGAGGGCCGCCTCCCTGTTCCATGAATAACGAAACCCGCTCTCGGCTCAGATCAGCACCGAACCGGGGACCTGAATGTTTGCGCCCTGAGCCGGTCCTATGTGGCCTCAGTAATCAGAGCCCGATCCTGACTATCGCCTGGACTCCGGCTGGCCGCGCCCTGAACGCACCCGGGTTGCTCGTGTGACCTGGGGTGCAAGGTAGCCATCAAGGCGAGTGCAACACAGCCAGCGCACGCTTGTACTGCAGTTCCCGGCAGCGGAAGTCGCTGGCGCGCCAGCTACCGAAGGGCGCCTTTCATGCGGGAGTGGGTGCACACATGGGGCACCTCATGACGCCTGCGGCGTGGGGCCTGCTGGCCGGGCTGACCGGCCTCGCTGGCTATATTCCGTATCTGCGGGATGCCTGGCGGCGGGCGAGCGACCCCGATCCGGCGGCCTGGCTGATCTGGACGGTTGAGTACGCCGTCCTGCTCGCGGCCCAGGCCGCCCAGCATTCCCCCTGGGAGGCATTGTGCCTGGCCGCGCTTCAGCTGGCCGGTACGCTCGCGGTATTCGCGCTGCTGGCGGCCCGGGGCGGGTGGCGTTGCGGCGCCGGCCGCTGGTTCCTGGTCGGCTGCGGCACGGGCGTTATGGCGGTATGGCCGTTCGCTCACGCACCTGGGGCGGCGATGTGCCTCGCCCTGGCCGTGGAGGGCGCGGCCATGGTCCTGGTCATCATCAACGCCTACCGCCGCCCCGGCAGCGAGACGCTCCTGACCTGGTGGGCGTTCGTCGAGGCCGGCCTGTTGGACCTGCCCGCGCTGGGGGCACACGCACCGCGGCTGCTGTATGCCTACCCGGTGTTCTTCATCGTCATGGGCACCGCAGTGCTGATCGCCGCCGCCCTCGGTCAGCGTGCGGCCAGGATGTCAGCGCAGCGCCTGCGTTATCTGAGGGTGCTAGCGCAGCGCCAGTACCATCTCCCGCCCGACCGAGAGCGTTCCGGGTTGCCACTCCAGGCGGCCCGCCAGCCGCGCGGCGGGGAACGTTTCGAACGATATCCCGAGCGCGCTCGCCAGCCACAACCGGCTCAGCGCGGCACCAAGGCAATGCGGGCCGACCCCGAACGCGATGTTGTGCAATGGCGGGCCCGAGGGGCGTAGGCAGCGGCGACCAGTGACGGCAGCACCACCTCATGGAGGCTCGGTGAGCAGTTGCGTGGCTGGGTCCCATCGCCATCCGGTGTCGGCGGTGATATGCGTTCCGCCTACCCAACGGTCGACGCCGAGGAGCTTCACGCGGTCTGCCTTCTGCTGGAGCACTTGTTCGCCCGTACGTGTGAGCCTGATTGACAGGGCGGCGAAGGCGTGGGCGTCGCCCAGCGGCGGGGCGGCAGGAAGTTCCCCGGCCTGCGTCTCCATGAGGCGTGCGGCCCGCCGGCCGAGGTCTGTGAGCGTGCGGTAGAACCAGGCATCGCCGAGGAACGGCGCAGCCTCAAGGTCCTGCGCGGCGCGGTACGCCGCCACCGGCGTCGTCGCGCCCGCCGCGATGGCCTGCAGCGCCCGCCGCTCGGTACCGCCCAGGCCGTCGTGCAGTGCCGGCACCTCCTCCAGCAGCCGCCGCAGCGCCAGGCCCAGGAAAGGCAGCTGCGGAACATCTGCCTCTGCGCATGCCACCAGCGCGGAAGGCTCGGGACTGCGGAGCGCATCCCAGGCCGCCGCGGCGGCGGCGAGCGTGTCCGGTGTTGCCGCTACCCGCGCCGGCCACAGTGTCTCAAGCTGATCTGCGGTCAGCTCACCGAGCCCGCGGAACGACGGCTGGCCTGGAAACGAGCCGACGACGATCAGCTCGGGCGCCCCGGCCGCGGCCGCCGTGGCCGCCCCGGCCGCCGTGGCCGCCCCGGCCGCCGTGGCCGCCCCGGTCGGCGTGGCCGCCAGTGCGAGGACGTCGAGGAGCTGGAGCTGGTCGTACAGGTCATGCTCGAACCACAAGACCACCTGCTGCCTGTCCTGCAGGGCGTCAAGGAGTTGCCGGTCGCGCCGTTCCAGCGAGGACAGGATCGCCGGCCTGCTGCCCCAGCCGCAGCCGGAAAGGAAAGCGGCCCGGGTGCGCAGCAGCGCGCGCCGCGGTCCGGCTGGCACCGGCCCCTCGTGCAACACGTCCTGCCAGGGCAGGACCGCGCCGCCGAGCGATGTCTGCCGCAGTGTGTTGCCCGCGCTCTCGCCGTTGGTGACGTGCAGCGGCGACGGATGTACCGGTGATTCGCGGCCACGCCGGGCCAGGTAAGCCGCGCCGCATGTGCAGTGATCCAGCGACTCGCACGCGCAGCCGACTATCCGGGCGAGTTCGTCGCGCATCCGCCGCAGCGCCGCAATACGTCCGTCAATCTCGTCGATCTTCACAGCCATCCGCACCCGCAGGGCCTCGGGGGCGGGAACCCGCCCGCGCTGCACGGCGCGGAGGTACTCCTCGATCTCCGCGAGCGTGAAGCCGGTCGCCTGCACATCTTTTATCGCGCGCAGAAAGCGCACCGCATCCTCGTCGTAGCGCCGGTGCCCGCTCGGCGTCCGGGGCGGCTCGGGCAGCAGGCCGCGGCGCTCGTAGTACCGCAGCGTCTCGACGTTGACGCCCGCGCGCCGCGCGACCTCGCCAGCTCTCACACCCGCACTGTAGGCCCGTACCCCAGTACGGAAATCAAGGCGTCGGTCACGACTCCGACACTTAATAAAGGCACTACTGTCCGCGGGCGCGACAGTTGCGCTGGCGGCCGGGATTTTGGTCGGTACGGCCGGCACATCGCAGGCCGCGGTGTCACTCCCGTGCGACATCTACGCTGCTGCCGGCACCCCCTGCGTCGCCGCACACAGCACCGTGCGAGCGCTATACGCGGCTTACAACGGCTCTCTCTACCAGGTCAGGCGCGCGTCGGATTCCGCGACCACCAACATCGGAGTGCTCACCGCGGGCGGCTACGCCAACGCCGCAGCGCAAAATACGTTCTGCGCTGGCACGTCGTGCACCATCATGCAGATCTATGACCAGTCTCCGCAGCACAACAACCTCACCATCGAGGGACCTGGTGGGGCAGGTGGACAGGATGTCGGCGCGAACGCGGCCGCGCTGCCGGTGACAGTCGGTGGTCATTCGGTCTACGGGGTCTTCGTGTCGGCCGGTGTCGGCTACCGGGACGACAGCACGACGGGCGTCGCGACCGGCGGCCAGCCGCAGGGTGAGTACATGGTGGCCAGCGGCACGCATGTGAACAATCGGTGCTGCTTCGACTACGGGAACGTCGAGACGAACAACCGCGATAACGGTAACGGCCACATGGACGCGATCAACTTCGGCACGGAGTGCTGGTTCGCTCCGTGTTCAGGATCTGGTCCCTGGGTCCAGGCAGATCTTGAAAACGGGCTCTTCGCCGGGGCGAATGGCTCCGACACGAATAATCATGGAAACTCCGGCGCCTATGTCACGGCCCTGCTGAAAAATAACGGGCAAACAACATATGCCATCAAAGGAGGCAACGCCCAATCGGGCGGCCTGACCACCTGGTACAACGGAGCGCTTCCCAACCTTGGCGGGTATGCCCCCATGCACCAGGAAGGGGCCATCGTCCTGGGGACCGGCGGCGACAACAGCAATGGATCCGTCGGATCCTTCTTCGAAGGGGTCATGACCGCTGGCTATCCGACGGATGCGGCCGATAACGCTGTCCAGGCCAATGTCGTCTCGGCCGGTTACGGAGCGGGTGGTGGTGGCGGTTTCACCGGTCCCATCCACGGGGTGGGGTCGGGCAAGTGCCTGGACGTCACCGGCGCCTCACAGGCCAACGGCACCGCCACCGAGATCTGGACCTGCAACGGCGGCACCAACCAGACCTGGACCCGGTCCTCCAGCCAGCTCACCGTCTACGGCGGCACCAAGTGCCTGGACGCCTTCAACAACCAGACCACCCCCGGCACCAAGGTCGATATCTGGGCCTGCAACGGCGGCGCCAACCAGCAATGGAACGTCAACTCCAACGGCACCATCACCGGGGTCCAATCCGGCCTGTGCCTCGACGTGACCGGAGCGTCCACCGCCAACAGCGCCGCCGTCGAACTGTGGACCTGCAACGGCCAAAGCAACCAGCAATGGACCCTCGGATAGCCCGAGGAACGCTGAACCGCCCCTGGTCGGCGGGCACTGAGCGCAGTGCCGCGTGTCCGCCACCAGATGCCGGTTAACCCCCTTGGATCTTCTTTCCCCTATGCCGGCCCTGGCATAGGGAAAAGAAGATGACCGGCCGCAAGCGCCACATCGCGGCCGACACACCCGGGGCTCAAGGTTTAATCAGGCGCGTTGCCTGCCCGCTTCGGTGCCAGCGCCTCCAGCAGCGTCGCCGCGTCGTAGGCTCCCCGGTGCACGGCGCCGTCGATGACCAGGGTGGGGGTACCCCGCACCTCACCCGACGCCATTCCGCTTTCCACGTCCCGGCGGACACGCCCCAGTACGCCGGCCCCGACCCGGTCGCGGTCGAACAGCGCGACGTCGAGCCCCAGGTCGGCGGCATACCGACGCAGGTCGTCGTCGTCGAGCGCCTTCTGGTGGTGAAACAGCGTCTCATGCATGTCCCAGAACCGGCCCTGCAACGCGGCGGCCTCGGCCGCGGCGGCCGCAGCCAAGGCGTGCGGGTGGATCCCGGTCAGCGGGAAGTGCCGGAAGGCGAACCGGGCGCCCTCACCCAGTTCTCTCTCGACGCGTTCGATGGCCTGGAACGCCTGCCGCGAGTACGGGCACTCGTAGTCGCCGTACTCAACGATCAGACGGCCGGCGGGCGAGCCGCGGACGTGATCAACCGCCTCGTCCACCGGCTCCATGGCCGGCTCTTGCTCCTGCCGCATAGCGTGGCGCGTCATGAGTTCTCCTGGTGCGGGCTGACGGGCAGCGGAACTGGCCAGGCCGGTCAGAAGCCGGCCGGCTGCCGGATGAGGACGACGTGGATGCGGCCGGGCTGTTCCTGGTGGATCTCCAGAACCTTCCCGACGTAGCTGTTCTGCCCGTAGGCGGCGTACGCGCGGGCGTCCTCGAGCTTCAGGCTGTGCTGGTAGATCCGCTCGTGCGCCGCCGCCAGGGTGGGAACGAGCTTCTGCGCGCCGACGACGAAGATGACGCTGGCGGCGCCCCAGGCGTAGGAGGCGAGCTGGCTGCCCGAGGCCGAGGCGATGACCAGCGTTCCGTCATGGGCGACCGCATGGACGCTGCCGAGGGCGTAATCGGGCTGCCCGGCGATCGCCTTCATCTCCGGCAGTTGCGTCGCGAAGTCGAGCGCCATCATCTTGTTGCGCACCGATTCGTAGGGTCCGCCGTCGTTGATCGCGTCCGCGATGCCGGTCTCGGCCAGTGTCACCGAGGTGTTGGTCATCACCGAGGAACCCTCAGGGATGCGGGCCAGAACAGCCTGGCGCGCCGCGTCGAGATCGTCGGCGACTTCGACGCTGAATCCGTGCTCTTCCAGAGCGACGACGGTCGCGGCGAGCGTCTGGTCATCAGGCAGGGCGGTGAAGCGGTCTGATGTGTGGGTCGTGCTCATAGCTGATCCTCCTACGCAGGGGAAATAGCTGCCGGCGGTGGCGCCGCATGCGAGCATAAACGGACTTTACCCCGTTTAGTATTCCGGGCGGTAGAGTCAGGCCCGTGGACCGGCCCCTTTTGTCAGTGGGAGCGCCGCGCGCCGAGCGCGCCGACGCCGTACGCAACCGGCTACATCTGCTGGCCACGGCGCGCGGGATGCTCGCCGAGCAGGGCGCGGACAAACTGACCATGGACGGGCTGGCCGAACGGGCCGACCTGGGCAAGGGGACGGTGTTCCGCCGGTTCGGCACCCGCGCGGGGATCTTCCAGGCGCTACTGGACGACGACGAGCGGGCCTTCCAGGAGCAGGTACTGTACGGGCCGCCGCCGCTGGGTCCGGGCGCTTCGCCGCTGGACCGCCTGATCGCCTACGGCCGGGCCCGAGTCGGCTTCCTGATCGGGCACCGCGAGATCGCCCGCGCCGCCCTGGACGGCAGCCAACCCGTACCAGCCGGATCACAGACGCCCATCTCCCAGATGCACATCCGAATGCTGCTCGGGCAGATACACCTCGGCGCCGCCAACCTCGACGTCCTGGCCGTCCAGCTCACCGCTGCCCTGGACGGCCCCCTCCTGCTCTACCTGTCGGCGTCCGACCTCACCGAAGCCGCCGCCCAGACCGAGGAGAGGATCGCACAGGGCTGGCAGGACCTCATACAGCGCGTCTGCCGACCTTGATCAACAAGTCCGGCCCGGCCCGACTGAACTGACCGCTGGCCAGGTGATCACGCAGCGAGTCGAACTGACCGTCGTTATGCCAGCGCTACTTGGTCGCTGCCGTTTGCTCGATGAGGCCGGCCGCCTGGCGGACGCCGTCGCGCCCCTGGATCGTGGCCGCCGCGCTGGCGAGCCGACCGCGCAATTCAGCGTCGCCGAGCAGCCGATCCAGCGCGTCATGCATCTCGGCGTCGGTGAACCGGTAGGTATCGAGCCGACGACCCAGGCCCAGTTCCTGCATGCGCTGCCCGTTGTCGTACTGGTCCCAGAACAGCGGCAGCACGATCGTCGGCTTGCCGAAGTGCAGGCACTCGGTGACTGTGTTGTTGCCGCCATGAGTGATCACCAGGTCGCAGACCGGGATGACCGAGGCCTGTGGCAGGAACTCGGCGCCCGCCATGTTGGGGGCTAGCTCGATCTCCTCATGCAGCGGCCCCTTGGACACGATGTAGCGGTAGGGGGTAGCGGACAGGCAGCTGATCACCCGCCGCATCAGCGGCACGTCTGCCGATCCGAGCGAACCAAGCGAGAAGTAGATAACCGCGCCGTCACCGTCGGCCAGCGCATCGGGCAGCGCGAACTTCTCGTCTGTCTCTCGCACCGAAGAGTCCAGCCGGTGCCAGGAAGGCCCAAGCGGCCGGACGCGCCGGTAGTCGGCTAGCTCCGGGTAGAGATACAGGTTTACCGCGCCCTCGTGGATGAACTCGAGGTCGGGCAACGACGGCGCGCCCTGCTCGATGACCCAGGCGTTGAACTCGGCCCACATCGGCCGGTGAACCCGCTCATACTCGTCACGGAAGGCCTGCCAGCGGGCCTGGTCTGTGGCTGAGTATCCGGAGAACGCGGGCGGGACGCCCGGATCCTTGATCTCCAGGGGATTGCAGGACACTATCCGTACGAACGGCACTCCCGCGGTCATCAGGGCCGGAAAACTGACCACATTGTCCTCAACGATCACATCCGGCCGCGCCCGTTCGACGATCCCGGCGAGTTGCCGCTGGCAGTACCGCGCGCCGCTGGTCAGCTCCTCCCACACTGGCCTGATCCACGTGCCTAGCTGCTCGATCGTCGGCTTGCGGAACTCCGGCGCTGTGTCGCGGATGAAATCCTTCCAGAACTGCCCGGCTCCTTGGTCAGCCGCGTCCTCTCCGCGCGGTGCAGCGAGGTCGACAAGGTCCTCCTCGAAGCCGAGTGGTTCAAGGCGCCCTTTCCACGACGCCTCGGCCGCGAACACAACCCGGTGGCCGCGGCGGCGCAGCACGTCGCCGATCCCGATGCAGTCGTTGGTCGGCCCGTACGCGCTCTCCGGCATGAACAGGATGGTCAGCGGCCGCTCGCTCATAGTCCGCTCCTTCAGGCAAGTATCGACCTGACCGCAGAATCAAATACGGCTCGGACGTTGGCGTCAAAACTGCGGGTAAGCAGGAAAGCCTCTGCGCCGGTTAACGGAGGCCAAGAGCGGCGTCCAGGCCTCGGGCCTTCTCTTGGCCCGGCGTGACCTGCGCGCGACTGCGGCGCAGGACGACGGCGGTGACTACCACGGCCAGCACGGTGGCGCCGAGCATGATCGTAGCGAGGGCGTTGACGGCGGGGGTGAGGCCGAAGCGCACGGCCGAGTACAGCACAATCGGCCAGGTGTTGGTCGTGCCGTTCGTGAACGCGGGCTGGACATAGTCGTCGAACGAGAAGGTGAACGACAGGAGGGCCGCGGCCACGATGGCCGGCATGAGCCGAGGCAGAGTTACCTGGCGGAAGGTGGCCAGCGGCCCGGAGCCGAGGTCATAGGCGGCCTCCTCAAGCGTGTCGCCCATCCCCACGAACCTGGCCCGGATGATAAGCATCGCCACCGAGGCGTTGAACACCACCTGGCCGAGCAAGATGGTGGGCTTTCCCAGGGGCGGGAAGGCGTGGATGTAGTTGCGGGCCTGCACGAAAAAAATGAGGGACGCCACAGCGATGACGATCTCGGGTACGACGAGGGTCAGGTAGGCGAGGGCGTCGAACGGCGCACGAAGCCGCGGCTTCATCCTGGCCAGGGCCAGGGCCGCGCACAGGCCCAGGGCGGTGGCGATGATCGACGCTGCCGCGGCGATCTGGAGGCTGGTAATGATCGCCGGGATGTAGGTCGGGTCATGCAGCCCAGCGCTGAACCAGCATGAGGTGAACCCGTTCCAGACCGCGATGTTGCCGACCTGGACGGGCGGGATGTTGCAGATGTTGGAGCCGTGGAAGGCGGCGACGGAGGCTGGCGATGGCCTGTTGAAGGCGAAGATCACCATCACCAGGATCGGCAGGTACAGGAATGCGTACAGCACCAGCGCCCAGGCGGCGAACCCGTGCTTGGCCTTGAGGCGCCTAGGCACCGAACTGCTCCTCTTTGGTGGCGAACAGGATGTACACGATGACGAACACCGACAGCGCCGCCATCAGCGCGATTGAGAGCGCTGAGCCGAACGGCTGGTTCTGGGCCTGGTTGAACTGGTCCCCGATGATGTTCCCCACGAACTCGTAATTTCCGCCGCTCAGGATGTTGGGGATGATGTACTCGCCGGTCATGGGGATGAACACCAGCAGCGCCCCCGTGACGAAACCAGGGAGGGTGAGCCGGAGCGTGATCTGCCGGAAGGCCGTGAATGGGCGTGCCCCCAGGTCCGTGGCGGCTTCGATCAGCGTCCAGTCCATCCGCTCCAGCGAGGCGAACACCGGCAGGATGAACAACGGCAGGTAGTTGTACACCAGTCCCACGCCCACCGCGTACTTGGTGTACATGATGTTGAGGCCTAGGTCTTTGGCCAGATACCCGTTGGGGTCGAGGATGATCTTCAGCGCGTAGGTGCGGATGAGGAACGACGTCCAGAACGGCACCACGATTATGAGCAGCGCCAGCATCTTGTACGTTGTCAGGTAGCGGGCCATCCAATATGCGACTGGATAACCGACAGCGATGGTGAGCAGGGTGCCGACCCCGGCCATCACCAGCGTGCGCTCGAAGATAGTGATGTATAGCGAGGTGGCGATCTGGTGGTACTGGGACGTGTTGAACCCGTATCTGAGACTGCCAAAGCCCTGCTGGACCGCCAGCGAGAACGCCACCAGGATGGCCATCGGCCCCAGGAAGAAGATGGCGTAATACAGCAACAACGGCGCCGTCAGCCATGCCGGGTAGCGCGGCCGGAACGACCGCCCTACCCGCCGCGCCGCCGAGTCGGCGGCCACCGCCGGTGTCTTCTCGGCAACTGCCATCAGGCCGCCTTGAACTCCGAGTAGATCTGGGTGCGGACCTCCACGACCTGCGGGTTGACGTTGAGGATGTAGTGGTAGCTGTCGGTATAGCTCTTGGGCACGTTGAACATGGGGTCGTCGCGAAGGCTCGCGGGCAGCTGGGCCAGCGCGCTCGGCATCGGGATCTTGTAATTGTGGTAGTTCATCTCGGTCACCGCCGTGCTGGGCGTGAGCAGCCAGTTGATCCAGGCGTGCGCGGCCACCGGGTGCGGTGCGGTGGCCGGGATGCACCAGTTGTCCGCCCAGATCTCCGATGCCGCATGCGGGATGATGGCCGTGATGTCATTTTGCTTCTTGCGCCCTTGCACGATCCGGCGCACGTCGCCGTTCCACCCCTGGCTGAGGATGATCTTGCCCGCGATGGCGTCGTTGATGTAAGCGGAGGAGTCGATCGTGGTGACGCCCTTGCGGATCGAGAGCAGGAATGATTTCACCTGGTTAAAGTCGGCCTGGCTCGTGGTGTTGGGATTCAGAGTGAGCGCCATCAGCGCGAGCGGCACCACCTCTTCCGCCCCGTCCAGGAGGTTGGTGCGGCCCTTGCCCACGTACTTGGGCAGAGCCATGTAAAAGTCATGCATCGTGGCAGGCTGCTCGGTCACGATCTTGTTGTTGTAGAAGAACATCGTGATTCCGAAGTCCTTGATGACGTGATAGTCGCCCGTCGGGTCATATGACGGCTTCAGGAACGACGGATCTAGGTTCTTCAGGTTCGGCAGGAGCGCCTTGTCCAGCGCCATCAGCCTTTTCTCTTCGATCAGCTCCGCGACAGCATTCTGGCTGGGCACGATGATGTCGTAGCTCGTGCCGCCCGCGTGCAGCTTGGCCAGCAGTTCGTCGTTGCTGGAGTAGAAGGTCTCGTGGGTGGTCATGCCGACCTGCGCCTCGGGCGGAAGTTTCGCGAACTTCGTGAAGGTCGTGGGGTCGTCGTACTGCGACCAGTTGTAGATCTCGAGATGGTTCTCGAGCGACTTGCCTGCCAGCGGGTTCCCGGAGGGACTCTTCGAGCCGGTGCCGGTGCCGGTGGTCGTCGTCGCGCCGCACGCCGCCGCCGCTGCCGCAAGGAGCGCCATCCCGCCCAGGCCGAGGGCCTGCCGCCGGTCGATGTGCCGGCCGGCTGCGCGCTGCACCTCGCGGTGCAGGTAGTCGAGCTTCGGCTTCATTGTGCGCGGCGCGAGAATCCTGAGTTCATTCCGGTCGTCGTTCATGGTTCCTCCTGCTCGCCCCCCCTGGCGGCCGGGGCAGCTTCACCCAGGACGAGCGGGGCGGCTTCATCCCAGCTGAGTGCGATCCGGTCGCCCGGGTCAATGGTGTCTAGTGCGGGATCGGCGCTGGCGCGCTGCTCGCGCACAACGATGTTGTCGATGCCTGGCAGCTTGGCCACGATCTGGATCTGGTCGCCCAGGTACATCTTGGCGATGACCTCAGCCGTGGCCGAGTTGGCCCTCCCATCAGCCCCGCCGGCCGCGGCGACTATGCGCTCGGGCCGGATGCCAACGCGCAAGCGCGTGCCCTTGGCCGCCTGGCCACGGCCGCGCACCACAATCCCCGAGCCAACATCGATGGCGAACCCGCCGTCAGCCGCCTCGGCCACCTCACCGACGAGGAAGTTCATGTCGCCGATGAAGTCAGCCACGAACGGCGTCAGGGGCCGGTCGTAGATCGCGCGCGGCTCGTCGAGCTGCTCGATCACGCCGTTCGACATGACGGCTACCCGATCCGACATGGACAGGGCCTCGCCCTGGTCGTGGGTGACGTAGATGAAGGTGATGCCGACCTGAGCCTGGATGCGCTTGAGCTCGATCTGCATCTCCTTGCGCAGCTTCAGGTCGAGCGCACCCAGGGGCTCGTCCAAGAGCAGCACCCGCGGGTTCATCACGAGCGCCCGTGCGAGTGCGACGCGCTGCTGCTGGCCACCGGAGAGCATCGCGGGCCGGTGCTTCTCCCGGCCGGTCATGTGCACCAGTTCGAGGGCCTCATACGCCTTGGCGTGGCGCTCTGCCTGGCCAACCTTGCGCTGCTTGAGCCCATAGGCCACGTTGTCCAGTACGGACATGTGGGGGAACAGCGCGTACTGCTGGAAGACGGTGTTGACCTCGCGCTTGTAGGGCGGCGCGCCGACCATGTCCATGCCGGCGATCAGGATCTCGCCCTCGTCCGGCTGCTCGAAGCCGGCGATCAACCGCAGGGAGGTGGTCTTGCCGCAGCCAGATGGCCCCAGGAGCGACAGGAACTCGCCCTTGCGCACCTTGAGATTTACGGCGTTGACGGCGGTCAGAGAGCCGAAGCGCTTGGTCACAGCGCGAAGCTCTACGTCGTAGGCCCTGTCGCCGTTGGGGGAACTCACGCCCCACATCACCCCCCACCAACGAGTGTTAGAGGCACTGTAGGGCAACCTGCGGTCCATGGGCCAGGAGGGAGCGCTCTAGGCCTCAAGCACGTTGCCGAGATCAACGACACCCTGGGTCGCGTCGTGACCCCGGTGTGCCGGTGACGGCCGACGGTCGCATGACGTGACGATGTTATCGGCACGCACAAAATCCCGGCGGGCGCGCGCGCACGTATCATCCGGCCACGGGCGGCCCGGCGTTCGCGAGCCGAGCCGCGAAGGCCGTCGCCCATCCACTCGGCGTCCCAGCCAACCTGGCTAGCGGTTTGGCCCACGGTCCCGCCCACCAAGTCACCGCCTATCCGGAGCAGCCGGCCGCCGAATCCGGTGACCGAGTGCTGGAAGGACGAGGTGTAGCCGTTGCCGCAATGACGGCAGAAGAATTCGAACTGGTACCCCTCACGCGTGCCGCGATCCTGATAGTTATCCGTGAAGAAAATCATCTCGGGCATATCGTCCCCCATCTGGCAGCGGCGAGCCACCCTGGCCCGCTGCCGGGTGAACGTATCGCTTCACGAGCGGGGCGCGAATCCAGGAAAACATGTATCTCTGGCGCGGGCGGACGAGGGCGCGGCGTCAGGCGCCATGCCACCGGGCGTACAGGATCGCCGATCGCGAGCGCCTGCGGGACCCCGAGACCGGGTGGACATGCCCGCCCGGCTGGCGGAGCGGGCCGAGAGCGGCACCGGGCTCCGACATCACGAGGCAGCAGACGTTTGGATCCCTTGGCTTCCATCCATGGACGGACCGTGCGTGGCCCGCTCGAAGTGTCGGCAGGGCGCGGCATACTGCTGTGTTGTCATGGACGAATTGACCCTCCGCCCGTTTGCCCACCTGACCGCGCCGCTGCACGAGCTGTACCGGCGAGTGATGGCCGTCTTCCGGGTCAGCAAGCAGCGGTTCGTCGTGCATCTGCGGCCGGAGGACGTTACCGAGGCGTTGCGCGGTGACAGCGCGGCGCCGGCCGGCCATGAAGACGTGCAGGAAGCGCTCAGCAAGTTGGCGGAGTGGGGCAATCTGCGGGCCACCCCCGACACCAGCCGGGTCACCACGGTGGAGGACTTCTACCGGACCCGCTACCTCTATCAGCTCAGCCGTGAGGGGGAGGCGGCGGAACGCGCCCTGGAGGTATACGAACAAGAGATCGGGCGCCGCGCCGAGCTGCAGGCCGTGGCACTGGAGGATATCCGGCTACGACTGCGGGCGCTGGCCGGGCTGCCCGCGGACCCGGATCCGGCCGTGGTGCACAACCTGCTGCTCGAACTATCCGGGCGGCTGGACAGCCTGGCAGCGAACGCCACCGCGTTCATGAGTGGCCTGCAGCGCACGATCGACTTGCAGGACATCGACGAGGAGGCCTTCCTCAGCTACAAGGACCGGCTGCTTTCCTACCTGGAGCGGTTCGTTTCCGAGCTGGTGATCAAATCGTCCGATATCGCGGCGCTGCTGCAGTCGATCGAGCCCGTGCGGGCCGGGCACCTGTTGCGCATGGCTGCGCAGCGGGAGGCCGCAGACGTCGCGCCGGCCGGCGCCGACGCGCAGGACGGCACCAGCGATACCGACCCCCTTGAGGCCAAGCTTCGTGACTGGCAGAGCCGATGGTCAGGTATCTGGTCGTGGTTCTGCGGCGACCGGGCGCACCCGAGCCAGTCCGCGCTGCTCCGGCAGAGGGCACGCAAGGCTATCCCGGATCTGCTCGCCACGATCAGCGTGCTGCAAGAGCGCCGGGCCGGCCGCAGCGATCGCAGCGCCGATTTCCGCACGCTCGCCCGCTGGTTCGCCGGGGCGCCAAGCGAGCACGACACGCACCGGCTGTGGCGGGCCGCCTTTGGGCTCTCCCCGGCCAGGCATTTCACCGGCGAGCCGCCTGAAGACGCCAGTACGGGCGAGAGCTGGCTCGACGCGCCGCCGCATGTGATCTCAGCGCGGCTGCGCAGTACCGGCCGGTACGAGCGCCGGGGCGGGCCGGCCAAGATCAGGGACCGGTCCGCCGAGCGCAGGCGCCTCGCCGACCAGGTGACGGCGGAGCGGGAGCAGACCGACGCGGCTCGGCGGCGCCTGGCCACCGGCCACGCGGCGCGGCTCAGCTCGCTGGGCGAGCTGGACCACGACGAGTTCAGCCTGTTCCTCCGCATCCTCGGCGAAGCACTGTCCGCAGGACCCCCTGGTCTCGATGGCGTCATTACCACCCGGACCGGCGACGGCACCATGGAGATCGTGCTACGCCCGCTCAGCGACGGCGTGGTGGCCGAGATCAAGACGCCAGATGGTGTGCTGCGCGGCCCGGACCATGAGATCACGATCAGCGACCTCACAGAACCTGTTCGTGCGTCGCACACGGCCATCGAGGGGGCACTCCAGTGAGCCCGGCCAGCCTGCCCGACCTCCTCGACCAGCAACGCGACGACGACCGCCGCCGGTGCGTCCGGGCGCTGCTGCGGCACCCGCTGCTAACCCCGGGCGGCCCCGATCAGCAGGCGTTCGTGCTGGCCAGGCGGCACGCGGCATGGCTGGGCGACTGGTTCGCGAGCCAGGCGGGGTGGACTGTTTACGCGGACCATGCTGTGGTCCGGCTCAAGAAGATCCCTGGCGAGCTGTCGGACGCCAGCCGCGGCGCCGCCACCAAGGTACCGTTCGGGCGCCGCCGGTATGTCCTGGCCTGCCTGGCCCTGGCGGCACTGGAGCGAGCGGAAGCGCAGGTGACTCTCGGCTGGCTGGTGGAGCGGGTGGTCAGCCTGGCCGCCGACCCCGTCCTTGGCGATGCCGGGATCACGTTCACCCTCGACACCCAGGAGGAGCGCCGCGACCTGGTCGCGGTCGCGCGGCTGCTGCTCGATGCCGGAGTGCTGGCCCGGGTAGCCGGAGACGAGCAGGCGTTCATCGCCAGCATCGGCGACGCTCTGTATGACGTGAACCGGCGGGTTCTCGCCTCGATGCTCGTCACCAGGCGCGGCGCGTCGACGGTAACCGAGACCACGTTCACCGGCCGGATGCGCGCGCTGGTCGCCGAGCCGCGGCCCGAGACCGAGGAGGCGCGGAACCGGGAGATAAGGCACCGCCTCGTGCGCCGACTACTCGACGACCCGGTGCTCTATTACGCCGACCTCAGCGATGAGGAGCGGGCCTACCTGTCCGGCCAGCGCGGTCTGCTGCTGCGCCGACTCGCCGACGCCACGGGCTTCATCCCCGAGGTCCGGGCCGAAGGCATCGCACTGCTGGATCCCACGGGTGACGCGACCGACCTGGGCATGCCCGAAGAGGGCACCGACGGCCATGCGACGTTGCTCCTCGCCGAGTACCTGGCCGCGGCGCTGCGTGAGCGGCCAGGGACACCGGTGCGCGTCGCGGAACTGCATCAGCACGTCGCAGCGCTCGCCCGCCAGCACAAGCCGCACTGGCGGAAGGGGGCGGCTGATCCCGGTGCCGAGCGGGAGCTGACTGCTGGCGCGCTGCGCAGGCTGTCGGCCCTGAGCCTGATCCGGCGGGACGGCGATCAGGTCACCCCGCTTCCCGCCCTGGCCAGATACGGCTACGCGGACCCCACGATCACCGGGAGCCAGACGTGACAGATCAAGCCCAGGCCTACCCGGAGACGGCGGTCCCGGCGGCGCTACCGGTACCGCAGCGCTCGCGCTGGCAGCCGCTCCGGGCCGGGCTCGCCGACCTCTTTTACTACGACTACCAGGAGTTCTGGTTCTGCGATGGCAGGCTCATGCTGCGCGGCAATAACGGCACCGGCAAGTCAAAGGTGCTCGCGCTCACCCTGCCGTTCCTGCTCGACGCGGACCTCTCGCCGACACGGGTCGAGCCGGACGGCGACCGCGACAAGAAAATGGAGTGGAACCTCCTCCTTGGCGGGCGGTATGACGAGCGGCTCGGCTACACCTGGCTGGAGTTCGGCCGCCGTACCGAAAACGGCGAGCATGCCTATTTCACGATCGGATGTGGGCTGAAGGCAGTCAGCGGCCGTGGCATCGCCGACCGCTGGTACTTCACCACGTCGCAGCGCGTGGGCGCGGACCTGTACCTGATCGGCCCCGCCGGCACCGTGCTCACCCGCGACCGGCTGACGTCCGCGGTCGGTGAGTACGGCATGGTCACCCAGCGGGCGGAGTCCCACCGGCGGGCAGTGGACGAGCACTTGCTACACCTTGGTCCCGACCGGTACGCCTCGCTGGTCGATCTGCTCATCCAGCTCCGCCAGCCGCAGCTGTCCAGGCGCCCGGACGAGGGCAAGCTGTCCCGTGCCCTGTCGGAGGCGCTCGCCCCCGTCGACCAGTCGGTGATCGCGGACATCGCGACCGCGTTCCACGACCTCGAACAGCAGCGCGACGAACTGAGCGCGCTCAAGGAAACGCGGGGACATGTCGCCAGATTCGGCCAGCGCTACCAGCAGTATGCGCGGGTAGCATCGCGGCGGCAGGGCCGGGAGCTGCGCGCCGCCCAGTCCGCCTACGAGCAGGTGGGCCGCGACCTCAGTGGCATCAGGGATGAGATCGCGGCGGCCCACGCGGCCGAGATCCAGGCCGGTGACCGCCTCGATGCCGTCCGCGGCGAGCTGACCGAGGTCACCGCCATCCGTGAGGAACTAGCTGGCCGGCCAGAACTGGCCAGCCTGGAACATGCGCAGCGGCACGCCAGCACGACTGCCGCAACAGCCGCGCGGGACAAACAACAAGCAAATAACGCCGAACGAACTTGTGGCGACCGCGCTGTCAAGCACGAGTCAGCGCTCGGCGCAGCAGCCCGGACGCGCCAGCTTGTTGCGGATGCCACCGCGACGGCGCGGCAGGCGTCGGCGGAAGCAGGGATCGCCCGCGATCACGGCGCGCTGGCCGCGCCCCTCGGCCTGCCGGATGGCATCAGCGAATCACTGATCAGCGCGGCCGAGCAGGAGTTCGCGGGACTGGCCACTCGTCGTGAAGAAGCCGTGGCGCACGTGCTGGGGCTCGCCGAGAAGGCCGCCGCGGAAGAGCAGGAAGCGATTGCGGCCCGGACCCGGCTGGGCGAGCTGGAAGGTGAGCGGGACGACGCCGCCGAGGCCAGGCGGGCCGCGGAGGACGCGGTGGCCGTCACGGGCGCTGTCCTGGTTGAGGCTTGGCAGGCGTACGCCGCGCAGGCGCGCGAACTGGCCCTGCCGTACCCCGACGAGCTGGGCCTGGCCGGGTGGACCGAGACCCTCAACGGGCCGAACCCGGCCGAGACCGCCCTGCGGTCGGCGGCGGCCAGCGCCACCCAGGCGCTCGCGGCGGCGCATGCGCGGGCGGCGGCGCACGCCGAGGAAGCAGCCCAGGTGCTGAAGTCCCTGGAGGAAGAACGCCGCCGGCTCGAAGCGGGCGAGACCGTCAGGCCGCCGGCTCCGTACACCAGGAAGGAGGGGGCCCGCGACGGGCGGCCCGGCGCGCCGTTGTGGCAGCTCACCGACTTCACCGGCTCACTGGACGAGCGGCAGCGGGCTGGGCTGGAGGCGGCACTGGAGGCGTCCGGGCTGCTGGACGCGTGGGTTACGCCCGATGGCAGGCTCCTGGACGCCGACACTCACGATGTCGTGGTCACCGCGGTGGGGACGCCGGGCGACGGGAGACGCCCCGACGATCGGTCAGTGACCTCGGCCGGCTGGAGCCTCGCCGGGGCGGTGCGTCCTGTCATTGACGACGCCGACGCTTTGGCTAGTCATGTTTCGCCGGACACCGTGCAGGCCATCCTCATGGCGATAGGGCTTATCTTCAGCAACGAAGATCCGCGCGGTCCGGCTGCCCCCGGGAGCGGCCCGGCCCCGGACCACGCCACGTCCGTTACCTCCTTTGCCGTGCCCGCCGGGCGGGAAGAATCCGGTGGCACGGATGCGCCGGTCTGGGTGAGCCTGAGTGGCCAGTGGCGGGTGGGGCCGCTGCGTGGAGCGTGGGCGAAGGCCGCCGCCGAGTATGTCGGGGCGGGTTCCCGTGAGCAGGCTAGGCGGCGCAGGCTCGCCGCCCTGGCGGGAGAGATCGAGCTTGCGCAAGACGCGCTCGCCAGCGCCGGGCAGGCCGTTGCGGACGTCCGGGCCCGCCAGTCCGCGCTCGCCGCCGAAGTCGCGGCTCAGCCCTCCGATCAGGAACTACGTGACGCGCATGGAAAGTCCGCTGGCGCGCGAGAAGCCTTTGCGCGTGCCCACCGGAAGGTTGAGCAGCAGGCGGCCCGGGTCGCCGAGGCCGAACGGAAGGCAGCCGATCGGGCGGCCGAGCGCGACGAGGCAGCCGCCGACCTGGGAGTCCCCGCTACCCAGGCGGAACTCAGGGCGGCCGCCAGCGCGGTGCGCCGTTATGCGAGTTTCGCGCAGAAACTGGCGACGGTGCTATGGCAGCATCACGCCAGTCTGTCCGATGCGGCGACCTGCGCGGCCGAGCTGGAGCAGGCCCAGGCCGACCTGGCCGCCGCGAAAGCCGCGGCGGCGGATGCAGCCGAGACGGCGCGGGATGCGGCAGCCCGCCTGGCCACGGTGCGGGAGTCGATCGGTGCGACCGCCGACGAGCTACGGGAACAACTCGATGCGGCCAAGCGCAGGATCGGCGAACTCCGGAATGCCGAGCGGCAGCTGGATGGGACCCACCGGGAGCAGGCGGAAAAACGTGCCCGGATGCAGGGCCGCGAGGAGCAGCTACTGGGCAACCAGGCCGAGGAACAAGCCCGGCGTGACGCGGCGGTCGCGGCCTTCTGGCGGTTCGCCGGGACGGGGCTGCTGGCCGTTGCGCTGCCTGAGCTAGACATGCCAGATGCCACCGCGACGCCGGCCCGGGAGATGGCCAGCCGGGAGGGTGCGGCACCCGGCCCGGCGCCCGGAGCGGCGCCCTGGCCGGCGCTCGCGGAGCCCGCTGCGCCCGCGGTGCGCCTGGCCCGGCAGGTGGAACAGGAGCTCACCGCTGTGGACGACGGCGATGAGGCGTGGAAGCGGGTCCAGGACGACATCGGCCGCCGGCACAGCGAGTTGGCCGAGGCATTGTCGCGGCACGGCCACCACGCGGCGCTCAGCGTGGTGGACGAGCGGGTCGTCGTGACCATCCAGTACCAGGCCAAGGACCGGACGCCCGGTGCGCTGCTCAACCTGCTCCGCGACGAGATCGAGTACCGGGACCGGATGCTGACCGCCCGCGAGCGCGAGCTGATCGAGGAGCACCTGGTCAACGACGTTGCCAGCCACTTGCAGGAGCTGATCAGCGACGCCGAGGCTCAGGTGGAGGAGATGAACGTCGAGTTGTCGGAGCGGCCGACAAGCACGGGCATGCGGCTCCGGCTGCGCTGGGAGCCGTCACCGGACGGGCCGCCAGGCCTCGTGGAGGCCCGGCGGCGGCTGCTACGCCAGGACGCGGAACTCTGGTCGCCCGCCGACCGCGCGGCGGTGGGTGAGTTCTTGCAGGGCCAGATCGAGGCGGAGCGGGCCAGGGCCGAGGACAGCACCTGGCAGGAGCATCTGCGGCTGGCCCTGGACTACCGGGCCTGGCACCGGTTCGTGATCGAGCGTTTCCAAGACGGCAGATGGCGCCCTGCCACCGGGCCTGCGTCCGGCGGCGAGCGGGTGCTGACCGTGTCGCTGCCGCTGTTCGCCGCCGCGTCCGCGCACTACCGGTCGGCCCACAAGGACGCGCCGCGGCTAATCACGCTCGATGAGGCGTTCGCTGGCGTAGACGACGACGCGCGCGCCAAGTGCCTTGGGTTGCTCACCACCTTCGACCTCGATGTGGTGATGACGAGCGAGCGGGAATGGGGCTTCTACTCGAGCGTGCCAGGCATCGCCACGCACCAACTGGTGCGCCGCGACGGAATCGACGCAGTGCACGTCACCACATGGGAATGGAACGGCACGTCACACCACCAGGTGGATCGCGAGTTCAGCGATCGTGCGCCGGCCGCACAACCCAGCGGCGCGGCGGGCCAGGATCACCCCGATGCAGCGGCCCTCTGGTGATCGGCACCACATGCCCCTAGATGACGACAGCCCGAATCCGCTGGGAACACCGGCGATGAGCGACGAGGACCGGCTGAAGCGAGTTCTCGGCCCGCCCGAGCTGAGCTGGCTGGTGGACCGGGTTCGTACCCGGATCGCCCGCGGGGCGCCAGTGGACGGAGTCGTGACGCTGAGCGGCGCGACGCCGGCCCAGCGGCAGGCCGCCGGACGCCTGCTCGGCCGCCCGCCGGGGCGCGGCCTGTCCTTGTCGGTTCCGCTGCCCGCGGTCGAGTCGGCCCTGCGGACAGCAGGTATCGCCGCCGACCTGCGGGGCGCTGTCGAGGCGCTCACTGGCGCCGTCCCTGACACGATGGGCGATCGCGCGCGGTTCGCTGAACGCCGGGATGCGGCTCGGGCTGCGGCGATGGCGTGCCGACACGCGGGGCAGGAATGGTTCGCAGCGTGGCTCGAGGAACTGTCAGTCGACGGCACGCTCACCCGGCTGCTACGAGCTGGCCGGGATAAGGTCCTGACGCACGCCGCTGCTGTGCTGGACCTGCTGCCCGCCACCGAGTTGCCGTTGCCGGTACTCGCCGAGCGGGCCACCGGAGACACCAAGGCGTTGTCCAGCCCGCCGCTGCCCGGCCTGGTCCTGCGCGCGTTGGCCCGCTGGCAGGGCGCAGAGATGCCGGTGACCCAGACCGCGCGGCGAGCGCTGTGGGAGGCGAACGGGGTCATCGTGGACGACCTGGCCAGCCAGGTCCTGGTGCTGAATGTTCCGGCCAGCGGAAGCCCGCTCGGTGGCTGGCTGACTGAGTCAGCGGCACTCGGCGTGCCATTCCGGGTAACCCTGCACCAGCTCACCTCAATGCCAGTCACCCTGGACATCGCGGAGTTGCGGGTGTGCGAGAACCCGGCCGTGCTCCGCGCCGCAGCGGCGGAACTCGGGCCACGATGTGTGCCGCTGGCCTGCACCGAAGGCATACCGTCAGCCGCATGTCACGACCTGCTTGGTCAGGCGCCGGTGCTGCACTGGCGCGGCGACTTCGACTGGACCGGGCTTCGGGTCATCGCCGCGGCCATCACCCGCTATGCGGCGGTGCCGTGGCGGATGGGTGCTGACGACTACCTGAGCGCCTTGGCCGCCGGGGAATCAGAGCCCCTGAAGGGGCCTCCCGCGGCGTCTCCGTGGGATACCCGGCTAGCCGGGGGAATGCGAGCATCTGGCCGCGCCGTGATGGAAGAGCGCCTGATCCCCCTGCTGCTCCGGGATCTGGATCGCGGAACCGCGGCAGACCGTCCGCCCGATTGATGGGCGATGAGGAGTGCGGCGGCCGGAGGGCACGTGCTTGGTCAATCAGCCCCTTCCGTCAAGCGTCGCCACCTCACTGGATGAAGCTCGCTTCTCAGGCTGCCCCGCCCAAGAATCGAAGCCGACCGTTCTGGCAAAGGTCAGCGAGCGAGGACAGCACTGTCAACCCAACCCGCTTTGTCCGCCACGACCGCCGCGCGGCTCGCTGAGTCACAGGTCGCGGCTGAGGAGCTCGTCCCACCGCTCGCGGCGGACCACCAGCTTGGCGTCGCCGTCGTCGGCCAACACGACGGGGATCCTGCGGGCGCCGTTGTAGTTGTTCGACATGGTGTAGCAGTACGCCCCAGTCACCGGGACCACGAGCAGGTCCCCGACCCTGGGGTCGCGCAGCGGGACGTTTGCGCTGAGCACGTCGCCGGACTCGCAGTGGCGGCCCACAACGGTGACCGGCTGGCCGCCGCCGACGCGGTCGGCGATCGTCGCCTCGAACCGCTGCCCGACCAGCGCTACCTCGAGGTTGTCGCCCATGCCCCCGTCGACCGCGACGAAGGTGGTCGCACCGGGCTTGACTGTCGTGACCCGGTAGACGGTAACGGCGTTCGGCGCCACCACGCTGCGTCCAGGCTCAATAAGGATCCGGGCGCCGGACGGCAGGTGCTCGCGCGCCGCGCTGATCAGCACATCCAGGTACTCGCCCAGGCTGGGCGGCTGATCGGTGTAGGTGTACCGGCAGCCCAGGCCGCCGCCAAGGTCGTATACCGGGTAGTCGCCGAGCGCGGCCAGCGGCGCGACAGCTGCGGCAAGCTCATCGGCCACAAGGATCTGCGAGCCGACGTGCGTGTGCAGGCCGTCCATGCGCAGCCGGGCCGAAGCCTCGATCCGCGAGATGGCCTGACGAGCGGCCGCCGGGGACAGCCCGAACTTCGAGCCCGAATGCCCGGTGGCGTAGGCCGGGTAGGTGGAACTCTGCACCCCGGGGATCACCCGGACCAGGCATCCCTGCACTCGGCCCGCCGGAACCACGACATCCAGCCGGTCGATGTCGTCTTCATTGTCGACGACGACAGTACCCACCCCGGAGCGCACGGCGAGCTCGATCTCCTCGGTGGTCTTGGCGTTGCCGTGCAGGACCAGCGTGGCCGGATCCGCTCCAGCGGCGAGCGCGGTGACGATCTCCCCGCCGCCGGCCACATCGAGCCACATACCCTCGGTGACCATCAGCCGCTGAACGGCGGTGCACGGGAATGCCTTCGACGCGAACACCACCTGGGAATCCGGCCACCGGGCAGCCAACTGCTCCCTGTAGTCGCGCGCCCGCTGCCGAACCGCCTGCTCGGCCACCACCAGCATCGGCGTGCCCTGGGCGGCCGCCAGATCGTCGAGCCGACAGCCGCCGATCCGCAGCATGCCGTCGCCGTCTTGCGCAGTACCCGGCGGGAACAGGCCGAGCAGGTCATCCGGCCCCGTCATGGAACTCCACCACCGTCCCGCACCTCAGCAGGCTAGCTGTTGGCGCCGGGCGAGGACCAGGATCGGGTCATGAGGGATCGGGAACGCCTGATGCAGCCGACAACCTCCTCCCGTTCTTTCGATGAGGCCGATCGTGGCTGAGGACCCGGCATCTGTGCTGTTCGCGGCTGTTACGGTCGAGGCAAAGGCGCGGCCTCAACGCACAGGGCTGTCATAACTGCGCGGAGGGAGACTCAGATGGCTGCTACGGATGGCCGTGGCGAGAATGTGCGGGTGGCGGTGCTGGGGACGGGCATCATGGGCTCGGCGATGGCCCGCAATCTGGTCTCCGCCGGGCTGCACACCACGGTCTGGGATCGGTCGCCCGCGGCGACCGCGCCGCTGTCCGAGGCCGGAGCGCTGGTGACAGCGTCGCCGGCGGAGGCGGTCCAGGATGCGCACGTCGTGATCACGATGCTGCCGACCGCCGACGTGGTTAACTCGGTGATCTTCGCTGACGGCGTCGTCGAGGCGCTGGCTGAGGGCGCGGTGTGGGCGCAAATGGGCACGATCGGCCTTACGGCAACGACCGAGATCGGCAGCCGGCTCGGTCAGCTGCGGCCCGATGTCATGCTCGTGGACGCGCCGGTATCGGGCAGCAAGGGCCCCGCCGAGGCCGGCCAGCTGCTCATTCTGGCGTCCGGCCCGCCCGCAGCGGCCGCGGCCGTGCGCCCGGTGTTTTCGGCGATCGGCCGCAAGACCGTGTGGTTGGGCGAGGCCGGCCAGGGCAGCCGGATGAAGCTGGTCGTCAACGCCTACATGTCCATCTTGATCGAGGGCGTGGCTGAGGCCCTGGAGCTAGCTGGCCGGCTGGGCATCGATGACTCCAAGCTGGCCGAGGCTATCGAGGGCGGCCCACTGGACGCACCGATCGCGGACGCCAAGCTACACAAAATGGAGCGGGGCGATTTCGCGCCCGAGTTCCCGCTGGAGTGGGCGCTCAAGGACGTGGACCTGGCGATCGAGGCCGCGGGCGATGACGAGCTGCCGCTTCTGGCCGCGCTGTCCCGCCAGTGGCGCGCAGCCGTTGACGCCGGCCACGGCCGGGAAGATGTCAGCGCCGCCCGCCTGGCGCTCGGCGGCCACTAGGAGCTTGCATTTCTCCGATCGACACAATGTTGTCTATGCGGCGGCCAGCGTGACGGGCGTGATCCCGAGGTTGCGGGAGAGCGCCTGCATGTCGACGCCCCCCGCCCGCACCGCGCGCTTCCTCGCCGAGATCACCCGGGAGACCTAGTGCCCGACGCGGTCGCCCCGTGCCGCGATACTCCGGGATGGTAAACCTTGCACGCCAATCAGGTAGAACATCTCAAGGCTCAGAAGCTGGTATCGTCACGAATGGTCCAGGAAGACAGCTGAACCTAAAATTCATCTCTTTTGGATCGCTGTAAACCACACACAACCCGTTAAGGATTTCCCGTGACCGACGACCACTCACCAACCCAAGGCGAGCCGGGGCCGGAAGGACGTGAGGGCACCGCCGGGACCGCGATCGACACAACGGTGCCGCACTCGGCCCGGATCTGGAACTACTGGCTCGGTGGCAAGGACAACGACGCCGTCGACCGCACGGCCGGCGAACAGTACGCCGAGGTGTTCCCGGGGATTGTCGTTGTTGCCCGCACCTCCCGGGGCTTTCTTACCCGCGCCGTCCGGTACCTGGCCGGTGAGGCCGGGATTCGCCAGTTCCTCGACATCGGCACGGGCCTTCCCACGGTGGATAACACTCATGAGGTCGCCCAGCGGGTGGCTCCAGAGAGCCGGATCGTCTATGTGGACAACGATCCCCTGGTGCTCGCACACGCCCGCGCCCTGCTGACCAGCACTCCCGAGGGTGCATGCAACTACCTTGACGCCGATATCCGGGACCCGGCCGCGATTTTGGACGCCGCTGCGGGCCTACTGGATTTCACCCGGCCAGTCGCCCTCATGCTGATGGGGATCATGGGTCATTTCACCGACGAGGAGGCGTACCCGATCGTGAGCCGCCTGCTGGATGGCCTGCCATCCGGCAGCTACTTCGCGCTCTACGACGGCGCCAACGTGAACGAGGCGTTCAACGAGGCACAGCGGGGCTACAACGAAAGCGGTGCGGTGCCCTACTACCTCCGCAGCCCCGAGCAGTTTGCCCGGTTCTTCGAGGGCCTGGAACTGGTGGAGCCCGGCGTGGCGCCTGTCCCGCACTGGCGGCCCGACTCCAGCCCGTTCGGGGAGCCAGCCGAGATCTATTCATACTGCGGTGTCGCACGCAAGCGGTAACCGGGGCCCGAGCCGCTCAGGTCACCGCCGTGAGTCCTGGCTTGAGAAGAGCCGTCTGCCTGTGCAAGCCCTGAACTGAAGGACAGGATCTGGGCGATGCCAGGCCGACGGTGGCACGGATGCTGCTGGGCGTCCGGCCATCGGGGGCGCGGCGATTGCCCACGGATCCCGTAGGCCATGCGTGGCCAGCCTGCTGCCGGCGACCACGCGCCGCGGGTCGCCGGCAGATCGCTTGACTCGGTACTGGTCGCGCTGGACGCCACCGGGCACACCATCCTCACCATCGCCGGGGACGATGATCCTGCGGCGCTGCCGGATGAGGCACGGCGGGATCGGAGGGCACCTGGACGCTGCTGGACGGTCAGGAACGCAAGGATCTGTTCGACCTTGTCGAATGGGCCGTAGCTCAGCCCTGGTGCGACGGCGGTGTCGGGATGATGGGGGATCAGCTACTTCGCGATGGCCCAGATCGTGGCGGCCGGGCCACCGACGTACTCTATGCCAGCAGGTAATAGAGCGATCTGGCCGCGGCCCACGGCAGCTGATGCCGGACGCTGAACCCGAGCAGGCCGCTGGAAGCAGCGTTCGCGCGGAAACAGCCAGAGCCGCCGACGCTCATCGCGACCGGACGTCGTGGAAGATGCGTGCCGCCCTCATCCGGACGGACGCGGGGCACTTCCGGGCTGGTGCACATGGAACTCAATGAGCTGGTACAAGATCGAGCCCGGCAGCTGCCGACCGCATTCGGGACAGTCGACGCGACCGTGCGATTCGGCCATCCGGCTGCCATCAGCCGGGCAATGCCAGGTCCCGCCCACCCGATCCGGGAACGGCATCGTGGGAACCGGATCGCTGTCAGCGATGACACAGAGCGCGTCGCGGACAATCCGGGACAACTCCATCTCGCCTGCACGACATACCGTGGCGCCAGAGACATCGACCATAGGACACCCGCAGCGCGGACAATGCACCCAAGCAACGTACTCCGCATGGGCCCAGTGTCGACGGCTAGTCCCCGCAGGCCAGCGAAAAGCCCTCCCGGCGGACGCGGACACTATCCGCGGATTCTCCAGCGGCCGGGGGCGTGGGAGGATCATCGGTCATGACCGCGCCAGACCCAGACGCCCTACGGCGAATCGCCGGCGAATGCGTGACGCTCGTGGCGGCTGATTTCGGGCGACGCTTGGACTGGTCCCTCGGTAGCCTCGCGGAACTGGACCTCGTGTGCGCCAGCCTCCTCGCGGAGGGACCGCTGGAAGAACAGCGACTGGAGCTATGGTGGAAGATCATCGGCGCCTACACCGGCGAAGTGGTCATCCGCGCCTACGGCGGGACGTGGATCTCTCACGAGCAAGCCGCAGGAGCGTTCGCCGTCTCTGCACTCGGGGTGACAGCATTCCCGTTCGCCCTCGCCAGCCGGGTTCTGTCGGGAGAGCCGTTCAAGAGCCTGGCCTCCTTCGGGCGTGCCTTCCCAGCCGTGGGCGAGCGTGCACGACGCCCCAGCTAAGCACGACGCGCACTGCTCGCAAAACGTCACCGCGCGCACTCCCGCAGTCCGTCGCTGATGGCGGCTGACCACCGCCCGAAGCCGGCGGCACACACGGTTGATGCTTAACTTCGGTCCTTCACGCGGACTCGGAGCGGGCGGTCGTAGCGTTTATTTGATCTTCGTCGTGGTGCTCTTGCGGGCGTGGCCCCGGCGCTCAGGCACGTTCTTCGGCGTGAAGCGAGGGGGCGTAGGAGATGCCGACGATCAAGCCGTCCTGAGTGAGAAGCCGGGTCACCGTCTGTCCCCACGGCTCGGTCCGCGCTGGGTGCAGCAGCTCGAAGCCCGCGTGCTGAAGCTCGCTGCCAGCCGCTGCGACAGCTTCTGCGTCCTCGACCTCGAACTCGATTGATGCCTGGGGGACCACCCGGCCGGCGGGCCACTTCGGCGTGCCAAAGCACGCTTCGGCCGCCTGCGAGAGCGGCCACACGCCGAAGTGCCTGCTGCCGGGGATGCTCTCACTGGAGTAGTACTCATCGGCTTCGTACTTCTCCAACGGCAGGCCGAGGGCATCAACGAACAGCTTGCGGCTCTGCGGCGGGTCAGCGGCGACGACCGACATGCTCGCGATGAAGAGAACGTTCATTTGGCACAGGCTACGGGCCGCAGCCGATGACGCGGACAGGTTGCTTACGGGCGTCTGGATTGCCGCTGGAAGCCCTGGCAACATAGACGGCTGGTCCGCGTGGTGGTCTGCGGCGTCGCGTGCCCGCGGGCATGGCCGCAGGGACACGTCGGCGGCGTGCTGGGTGGCGGCTGCGCGTGTGAGCTGGTTTCCGGGCATGCATCACAGCCGCCTCTACAGTGCCGTCCTGACGACACGCCCGCCGAATGCCCACTGCCCCTCGCACCTGGCAAGAACACTGACCGGCCCACCGGCTAAGTGAATGCTGTGGCATCCCGCCCGGACAAGTGCCCGATCGCCGCCACCAGTGACGATGACGACCGGACGGTGCGCCGCTAAGGGCGGGCCTGCGGCTGGTCGAGCACGACGAACAGCAACCCGCCGATCATGGCCATGTTCTTGTGGAACTGGATCCGCTGCTGCTTGCGGGCGGCCGGGTCCTCAATCGTCCAATACGCGTGCCCGGCCAGGGTGGTGGGAATCAGCGAGCCGACCAGCGCCAGGGCGGACAGCCGCGGGGCCCGGCCCAGCGCCAGGAGCGTGCCGCCCAGCACCTGCACGGCGGCGTTACCCCGCACCACCAGCTCGTCGCCGATGGGAAGGGGAACCAACTTCCGGACCGCGGCCAGCACCGCGGCGGCCTGATCGACGCGTGCGCCAGGCGCCCGCAGGGCGTCGAAGCCGAGCAGGGCATAGGTGGATCCGGTGAGGATGCGGGCGGCAGGGCGCAATGGCGCCAGCATGCGCCGGGTCGTGGTCATAGCGCCTCGATACGGGTCGGGGAACCTCCGGTAGCAGGACTGTATGCGCTGACGTCATGGCGAGGGGCGCAGCATCTGCAACCGCCACCCGGGGCGCGCGAGGCCTGGGTACCCTCTCACGCTACGTGCCTGGCGCTCGCCCGAGTGAGGCGCACATCCCCGCCGATCGGTGGGGCTGCGGAGCACGGAGGCTCGGCCGCCATGGTCTTGCACAACCGGCCGTTCTGCGCGCCTGCCCCTGATGGGGGTGGCCACTGGCAGCGAAGGCCGAGCCGGCGCCTGGCTGGTTCGCCTGCCGGGTAAAGTCACCCGCGAGGCGAAATCGATAGGTGGTGACCAGTGATGAGACAGGCAGTGTCCACAGACTCGGCTCCGGCAGCCCTTGGTCCGTACAGCCAGGCGATCATCGCCAACGGATTCGTCTTCTGCTCCGGGACGGCCGGCATCGACCCGGCCACGGGTGCTGTCGCGGAAGGCATCGAGGCGCAGGCGGAACAAGCTCTCCGCAACCTCGCGGAACCCGGACGATCTGGCCGCGCAGCTCAACACGAATTGACTACAGAACGTCAAGGCCCTGCGGTCACGCAAGAGCGGGCTGCGGACTGGTGGCAGACCCAAATGGCGACATATCTGCTCCCCTGCCGGTTCCCTGGAGATGCCGCAGCCGACTTAAGCCGCGCGGTAAGTCTCGCTGGGTGTTAATGACCGACTCGCCGCTCACAGTGCTAGGCACGGCAGCTGATCATGGCTGGCAGGGCTCCGCGCGGGGGTCGGGGAGGGTGGCCAGGGAGAAGTCTGTGATAGCCCAGTGTCCCGACAGCTGGACCATACGCCACGTCTCGAAGATGTATGCCTGATCGGGTCGAGGCACATACGCGGCGTTGACTTGTCCTGTGCGGGGGTTCTCTTCCTTGAACTTGCTCCCGTCGTCGCAAGTGGTCACCGTTGCTTTGCGGCCGGTGATGCCCGTGACGCGGGTCATGAAGAAGCGATCCGTCCCGGCGGGCACAAGATCCCTTGCCTTGCCGGCGGTCATGGCGGCGACGAGATGGGTGAGCGCATGGCCAGTGACATAGTCCGTGACAGGCGCAACCAGGTGCCATGCGTTGTCAGATTTCTCCCAGAGGATCTGCGCCTCACGAAATCCTTCCATAACCTTGGCCTGTGCAGGGTTCGTCGGCAACAGGGTGGCGAACACCTGGGTATACGGGCCGATGCGAACCGACTCTGGCGTACCGCTGGCCGCCGGGCTTGAGGTCGCGCTTGCTGCTGCCTTGGTATCGCCCGCAGCAGAGGCGGACTTGCTAGAGTCGCAGGCTGATAGCACCAGCAATCCGGATATGCATAGCGCTACGGGGGCGCCAAGGCGGCTCATGCAGACCTCTTATTTCAAACTTTTAGGTCATTAGATCATGAATAATTACCAAAGCCGACTGATCCTAGCGCGCCTGCATGCGGTGGGTCCCCCGGTGACGCCCGTCATCACGTCGCCGGCGACCCAATCAGCAACCCGATGACTGGCAGCCCCGCCGGCAACACCTCAGGGCACCCTGTCGATAGTGCCCGCATCTCCCGCAGATCGGGCATCGCATCGACGAGCGGCCCTACTGCGGGGCGCCCGTTCGCGGCACGGGCGCGCGCCGCCGCGATCTAGCGTTGGCCGAGCACGTTCCCGATCAATTCCGCAAGCCCGGCTGGTCAGATGATCACTGCCGTGACGTCCAGTTCCACCAGCGCCGGGCGGTTATTCCATCAGAAGCGTGCATCGCTGCGACGTCCGAGCTCGCGGTCGGCCTGGTCAGTCCGCGTCAGGTGAAGACGTTCGCGCAAACCCTTTGCTCAACGACATCTCGCGGCACGCACACCCGATGCGGCGCGCACGCGCGCCCGATTGGCCGCGTTCCGATCAGCCCTGGCGAGCGTTCCAGCGCGGGTTTCGCTTGTTAAGAACGAATACCCTCCGCCCACGGCGGATCACGACCGATCCGGCCTTCTGCTTCAACGCCCTGAGCGAGTTCCTGGCCTTCATCGTGCGCCGTCCCTTCGGCCCGTCCAGCCTGCTCATGCAGGTTGTTGAAGGAGCAACCATTTTCCTCGGGTCAAAATTCCGGCCTGACCGAGACCCGTGCGATCAGCCACGCCGCAGCGAACTGGAACGCTGTGCCGTGGTATGTGGACCTCGCTCGCAGCAACGCCTTCATGCGCAGCGGAGCCTGCCCCAGACGCTCAGGGCGCTTCAGGCCCCGTAGCCTGCTGGCTGGCACACGAGCCCCGCGTAGCCTCCTGCGGGATTGAATCCCGACCCACCTCAAGGCTGTCACGAGTTCCACGAGGCTGGATGAATCAGCTACCCGCACCCAGTTCCCGCGCATAGGCCCGCGGCTAGCTGGGAGGCGGCGGGCCCGGCTGATCGGGGTGCTGCTCGGGATGGCGATACGGCGGCTGCCCATGGGACTGCTGTAGTGGCTGGCCGTACTGGGACGGCCGCCCGTGCTGTGGCTGACCGTGGCCGGGCTGGCCATATTGCGGCTGGCCATAGGGATCCTGTTCCTGTGATGGCTGTCCGTGAAGGGATGGCTGGCCGTAGGGCGGGTTGTACGGCTGCTGGGCATATGGCTGCTGACCGTACTGGTGGCCCAGCTGGCCATTCGGAACGGGTGCGTGGCCAGTCGGCTGGCTCACAGCCTTGTAATACTGGCTGGATTGGCGCTGCCAGAGGAACACGATGGCGGCGAGTCCGGCCGCCCACTCAACAATGACGGCGATCTTGAGCGCTGTCGGCAGCGTGCTGGCCAGGCTGCCAGCGGCGTAGGGAGTCAGTAAACCGAAGAAAACAGTGGACACGATCCGCGCCCAAGACCGCCCGCGCTTGTTCGCCCACGCCATCCAGAGCCACAGGCCGCCGATAATCAGCCCTCCGATCACTCCGCCGACGATCTGACCCGCTTTGTACGCTCCAGAGGCTGGGTTTCCTATCTGCACTGTCCTGCTGCTGTGCATAGTCAGGACGGCGGTTAACCCGAAGACGACCGCGACGCCAGCTCCCGCGTACATGAGCCTGACCGCGTTCACCATCGACGCGGGCGGCTCGGTCGGCCCTGCCGCCTGCGGGTAGTGCCGGTCGTGAGGGTAATTCGCCATCATGGCTCCTAGGTTCACGCCCAGGGTGAGCGCGTCAGCCGGCATCGTGAAACGTGCACAAGACACCGTATATTCGTAGATGCCATTAGATCAGCGCTATCAACGATACCGATCATGGAAGACATGAATAGCCGGATCGCGGATCGTGATGACTCGGGCTTTCACAGAGCGGGATCAGTCGGCTGGCAGCGGCTTGGGCGGGTACCTGTTAGCTGGCCCGAAGGACCTGCGGTCAGGATCACCGGCGCACGGCCAGGTATCGCGCGAGGTGATCGATCACCTCACGCGCGTCGTCCTCGATGCCGTAAATGAACGTGGACTTGCGCCGCCGCAGCACGGGCAGCCCCAGTGCGTACAGTCCCGGGCTGTCGACCACACCGCCCTCGTGGCGCAGCTGGCCCTTCGCGTCGACTACCGGCACGTCGAGCCACCCGTAGTCAGGCCGGAAACCCGTCGCCCACACGATCGCGCGGATCTCGCCGCTCCGCAGGTCAAGCTGCAACCGCGTCGACTCGAGCACGCGGGTCGGCGCGAAGCGCTCGGTAGGGCCGGCCTCAGCCTCATACCCGTCCGTCTTGGCCCACTCATCGAACGTGTCCAGCAGGCGCTCCATCTTGAGGTCCGCGAGCGAGAACACGTTGCGCAGGCCGCCGGAGAACAGCGCGCGGCCGTCCCGCACCGCCGCCCAGCGGCCCACCAGCTCGACGCCAATCGAGGCGAGCACGTTGAGATCGAGCGTCGTCCGCTCAGGAGTCCCGACGAGCTGGGGCGAGGGCAGCCGCCGGGCCCGCGTGAGGTCCTCGACCTCGTCGTACCGCTGGTCCCACACGCCCGAGGCGTCCATCCACCACAGCACATCGCGTCCGCGGTACGTGCGCGGCAACCGCGCGTGCTCCCCCACCGACAGGGTCACCGGCCGGCCCGACCGTTTCAGCTCGGCGGCCAGCTGCACGCCGGTCGCCGACGCTCCCACGACGAGTACGCCGCCGTCGGGGAGCTGGGCGGGGTCGCGGTAGTCGAACGGCGTCAGTTGCCCGACGGACGCCGGCACCGCCTCTCTGAACTGCGGCACCGATGGCTGATTGCAGGCGCCGCTCGCGATGACCACTGCCCGGGAGTGAATCTCGCCGCGGCTCGTCGTCACGTGGTATCCGTCCTCGGTGCGCCGGACCGACGTGACGTTCGCACCGGCCCGGACGGGAGCGCGCGAGACCGTAGCGAAGCGCTCGATGAACTCGGTCACTTCGCCCACTGTCATATAGCCGTCCGGATCCGGGCCTTCATAGCGAAGGCCTGGCAGGCGGCTCTGCCAGTTGGGAGTGAGCAGCCGCAGCGAGTCCCAGCGTTCGCGCCGCCAGGAGTTCGCCACCTCGCCGCGCTCGAGCACGATGTGGTCGAGCGACCGGTCGCTGAGGAGGTAGCTCGCGGCGAGGCCCGCGTGCCCCGCGCCGATGACGACCGTGGTGGTGCGCTCGATGGCTTGGCCCCTCAGGCGACTTCGACGGTGACGTTCGTAGGATTCGTGAGAGCGTCGAACACGGCGGAGCGCTTCTGGGACTGGGCGACCAGCGCCTCGATCTCCTGCTTCGACGCGTCCGCGTCGATGGTGAACGTCACCTTGATGTCGTTGTAGCCATTGCGGACGTCGCTGTCGGCACCGAGTATCCCGCGGATGTCGTGGGCGCCCTCGACCGTCGACTCGACCGAGCGCAGCTGGATGCCGCGGTTCTGCGCCACGGACGCCACGCCCGCCGTCAGGCAGCTCGCCAAGCCGACGAGGAGGTACTCGATCGGGGTGATGCCGTTGTCCTCCGCCGCGAAGACCTCGGGGTGGTCGGCTTCGAACACCCACTCTTCCTTGTGGCTCTGCTCCTCCCCGAGGCCGAAGAAGCTCTGGACCTTGATCGTGCTGTGGACGCCGCTCTGCCACCTGGCGGACGCGCGCCAGGTGAACTGAGCGGCCTCAGGCGCACCCTTCAGCACCTCGCGCGCGTCGAGCAGTGCCTGCACGTTGACTCCGTTGGCGACTGTAGTCATGTCGCGATACCCCCTATGCTCTCTTCCTCAAATTCCCTATAGAGATGGTTGACAATACACCGGACGGGCCGGGCTACCATAGCCCCCATGGCGGAGCCAGCCTCAACGCTCGCGGCCGGCTCGGTCGGCACGGTCGAAACGCAGTACCTCGACGTGTCGGAGCCGGTGCGGCTCGACTGCGGGCGGGAGATGTACCCGGTTCGCGTGGCGTACGAGACCTACGGTGCCCTCTCACCTCGGCGCGACAACATCATCCTGGTGTGCCATGCGCTCAGCGGCGACGCCCATGCGGCGGGCTTCGCGAAGACGCCGCCCGAGGAGAGCGCGCGTGACGGGTTCGCGGCGGAGGATCGCGACGGCGTGGCCGGCCGGGGGCTGGGCTGGTGGGACGGGATGATCGGCCCCGGCAAGGCGTTCGATACCGACCGCTTCTTCGTCGTCTCCACGAACCTGCTCGGCGGCTGCCGCGGGACGACGGGGCCATCGTCGATCGACCCAGCAACAGGCAAGCCGTACGGGTCGGACTTCCCGGTGATCACTGTCGCGGACATGGTGCGGACCGAGCGTGCGTTCCTGAATGCACTCGGTATCGAGCGGCTTGCGGCGGTAGCCGGCGGCTCGCTCGGCGGGATGCAGGCGTTCGAGTGGGCGATCCTGTTTCCTGATCAGGTCGATGCCGTCGTGTCGATCGCCAGCACGCACGCCCTCTACCCGCAGGGCGTGGCCTGGAACGCGATCGCGCGTGACGCGATCATGCGCGACCCGGCCTGGCAGGGCGGCCACTACTACGGCACGGGCCGCACGCCCAATGCCGGCATGGGTGTGGCGCGGATGGTCGGCCACGTCACGTATCTGTCCGCACTGGCGCTGGGCGACAAGTTCGGCCGGCGGCTGCAGTTCGCCGACGACATTCGCTACACGATCACCGAACCGGAGTTCGAGGTCGAGAGCTACCTGCGCCACCAGGCCGACTCGTTCGTCAAGCGCTTCGACGCCAACACCTATCTCTACATCTCGCGTGCGCTCACGTATTTCGATCTCGCGCGGCAGCACGGCAGCGGATCGCTCGCGCAGGCGCTCGAAGGCGTGTCGGCGCGCACGCTGCTGATCGCGTTCAGTTCCGACTGGCTGTACCCGCCGTCCGCGTCGGGGGAGGTCGAGGAGGCGCTTCGCGCTGCCGGCAAGCCGGTCGAGTTCCATGTGATCAAGGCGCCGTACGGCCACGACTGCTTCCTGCTCGAGGAAGCGCGGCAGACGCCCATTATCCGCCGCTTCCTGGCCGGAGGCGGGGTCGGCGGATGACGTCGAGGAAGGGGCCTTCGTGATCGACAAGCGCTCACGCGCCGAGGAATCCCGCGCGTTCGGATTCGAGACACGGCAGCTGCACTCCGGGCAACGGCCCGACCCAAACACGGGCGCACGTGCGGTGCCGATCTTCCAGACGACCAGCTACGTGTTCGAGGACCCGGAATCAGCGGCAGCGTACTTCAACCTGCAGGAGTACGGGAACACGTACTCGCGCATCATGAACCCGACCGTCGCGGTGTTCGAGGAGCGAGTGGCCAACCTGGAGGGCGGCTGTGGCGCGGTCGCGTTCGCCAGCGGGATCGCCGCGCAGGCAGCCGCGCTCTTCACGCTGCTGCAGCCGGGCGACCACGTCGTCTCGTCCTCGGCGCTCTACGGCGGAACGGTGAACCAGCTCAAGCACCTGCTGCGCAAGATGAGCGTCGAGCTGACGTGGGTCGATCCCGACGATCCGGGCGCGTGGCGGAAGGCGGTCCGCGCCAGCACGAAGGCGTTCTTCGGCGAGACGATCGGCAACCCGGCCGGGAACGTGCTGGACATCGAGACGGTAGCATCCATCGCGCACGAGCACGAGCTCCCGCTGATCGTGGATAACACGTTCGCGACGCCGTACCTGTGCCGCCCGATCGAATGGGGCGCCGACATCGTGATCCACTCGGCGACCAAGTTCATCGGCGGCCACGGCACGAGCATCGGCGGCGTCGTCGTCGAGGCGGGCACGTTCAACTGGTCCAACGGGCGGTTTCCCGTGGTCGCGGATCCGTCGCCGGCCTACCACGGCCTGCAATTCCACGAGACGTTCGGGACGTACGGGTATCTGATGAAGCTCCGGGCCGAGACCCTGCGCGATCTCGGCGCGGCGCTCGCGCCGCTCAACGCCTTCCTGTTCCTGCAGGGGCTCGAGACGCTGTCGCTGCGGATGGAACGCCACGTCGACAACGCGCGGGCGGTCGCGGCGTTCCTCGAGTCGCACGAGCTGGCGTCGAATGTGACCTACCCCGGCCTGCCAGCGAGCAGGTACCGGCCGCTCGTGGAGAAATACCTGCCGCACGGGGCCGGTGCGGTGTTCTCATTCGACTGCGCCGGTGGCCGGGCCGGCGGGCAGAACCTCATCGGCGGCGTGACGCTCTGGTCCCACCTGGCGAACGTCGGCGACGCAAAAAGCCTGATCATCCACCCCGCCAGCACGACGCACCGCCAGCTGGGCGACGACGAGCTGCGGGCGGCCGGCGTCAGGCCAGGGACGGTGCGGCTGTCGGTCGGCACTGAGTCCGTCGACGATCTGATCTGGGATCTGGAGCAGGGTTTCGCGCGGGTCGCCGCGACAGCGGGAAGAAGGTAGCGAGGGCATGACCGATCTCGGGCGGTACCAGGACTCGTTGACGATCCAGCGCGTGCTCCACACCGCCAGGACGATCGCGATCGTGGGCCTGTCGAGCAACGAGCTGCGGGCCAGCAACTTCGTTGGCTACTACCTCAAGCGGCACGGCTACCGCGTGATCCCGGTGAACCCCCGCGAGACGGAGATCCTCGCAGAGACGTGCTACGCAAGCCTCCTGGACGTACCCGTGCCGGTGGACGTCGTGAACGTCTTCCGCGCGCCGGATGCACTGCCGGGGATCGCGCGGGAGGCAGTGGCGATCCACGCCGGCGTCCTCTGGTGCCAGTTCGGCGTGATCAACGAGGAGGGCGCGCGGATCGCCGAGGACGGCGGCGTGACGGTGATCATGGACCGCTGTCTCAAGGTTGAGCACGCGCGCTACGTGGGCCGGATGCACTGGCTCGGCTTCAACACGCAGCGCATCACGTCCGTCCGCGCCGGACTCCAGTAGCTGACGAGAGACGGTGACCAGGCTCGCGGAAACGCCCCTGCTCATCTGCGACGGTAGGCCGTCACACAACAACGTTTCGACTTTTCGCGTCGCTGCTTCAGGTTGCTCGGTGACCAGACGTACGTCAGCTGTAGGCAGCGTGCGGTTAGCCCGAACTTACGTGAGCCGAGGTAGCTGATCTTTCGCCTGACATGCGCATATGGCTGCGACACGCTGGTAGATGTAACCACTAAAATGATGGACTTCTGGTCGCTGGAGCGGTTGAATGCTGCTGTGAGCAAGCGCAGTGGCAGGATGCACGTGGACCAGGCTGGTCGCCACTACACGACGGCGGGCGGGGAGCGGCGGGCCTAC
>WNFG01000162.1_pt1 | contig 55658 bp, 46 predicted proteins | sample 5400431 | NCBI WGS metagenome assembly WNFG01 (sample SAMN13153346, study PRJNA577476) | soil metagenome | isolation source: 120 cm saprolite under Douglas fir tree site 2 hole 3 replicate 2 | place: USA:California | collected 2015-04-18
GCCCTATGCCGTGTCCAAGGGGGCGGACGATCCCGACCGGCGACCTACCCTTTGGCCTGATCGACGTCGTCGTGCCCACCGATAAGCCGCCTGCTGACGCCTTCCGGCCCGGCCCCGAGCACCGGCAGCTTCTCCGCATGTGCGGCCGGCCCGTGACCGTCGTGGACCTCGCGGGTGACATCGATCTCCCGCTCGGTGTGGTTCGCGTTCTGCTCAGTGATCTGAGTTCGCGCGGAATGATCGAGGTCACTGATATGACCGCGAACGGACCGGTCACCGACCAGCGACTGCTGAGGAACATCCTCGACGGACTTCGGGCCCTCTGATCCTGCCGCCAGGGCCGGGACGCCGTTCGGTCGCCCTGAGGCTGCTTCGCCATCGGCCCTGACGTCATCCTGCGCGTTAAGCGTTGACCATACGTTGCGCTAATGATTTTATTAATCAGATGAATAGTAGAAAACGGGAGGCAGCCATGCACGAGGTCGCTGCGAACGAGGTCACCGGGCATCAGGCCGGGCAGGACGGCGCCGCTGGCGATCGCGGCTTCCGTTACCAGCCCGGCTTCGGGAACGAGTTCGTCAGCGAGGCGGTGGCCGGGGCGTTGCCGGCGGGCCGCAACTCGCCGCAGCGCGCGCCGCTGGGCCTCTACGCGGAGCAGGTCAGCGGCACCGCGTTCACCCAGCCGCGCGCGGTGAACAGGCGCACCTGGGTCTACCGGATGATGCCGTCGGCCGCCCACCCGCGGTTCGCCCGCATCGGCAACGGGTCGCTGCGCAGCGCCCCGTTCGATGAGATCGAGCCCGATCCGAACCGGCTGCGGTGGGACCCGCTGCCCATGCCGGACGGCCCGGCCGACTTCATCGACGGCCTGTACACGGTGGCCGGCAACGGCGACACCAAGACACGTAACGGCATGGCTGTGCACCTGTACGCCGCGACGAGTTCCATGGACGGCCGCTATTTCGTCGATTCCGATGGAGAGCTTCTTTTCGTTCCGGAATCCGGTTCTTTGCTGTTGCATACCGAACTGGGCCCGTTGTGGCTGCGGCCGGGTGAGGTTGCCGTGGTCCCGCGGGGCATCAGGTTCCGTGTCGAGCTGCCGGACGGGCAGGCCCGCGGCTACCTCTGCGAGAACTACGGCGCGGCATTCACTTTGCCCGAGCGCGGCCCGATCGGCGCGAACGGGCTGGCGGACGAGCGTGACTTCCTGGCGCCGACAGCGGCGTTCGAGGACCGAAGCGGCGGAGTGCAAGTCGTGCAGAAGTTCGGCGGCAACCTTTGGGCCGCGGACTACGACCATTCCCCGCTGGACGTCGTCGCCTGGCACGGCAGCTATGTGCCGGTCAAGTACGACACGGCCAACTTCATGGCCATCGGCACGGTCAGCTTCGACCACCCCGACCCGTCGATCTACACCGTGCTGACGTCACCGACCGAGACTCCCGGCCTGGCCAACGCGGACTTCGTGATCTTCCCGCCACGGTGGCTGGTCGGCGAGGACACCTTCCGCCCCCCGTGGTACCACCGCAACATCATGTCCGAGTTCATGGGCCTGGTGCGTGGCACCTACGACGCCAAGGCCGAGGGCTTCCTGCCCGGCGGGGCAAGCCTGCACAACACCTTCACCTCGCACGGCCCGGACGCCGAGACATTTGCCCGGGCGAGCAGCGCGAACCTGCGACCGGAGAAGATCGACGGCACCCTGGCGTTCATGTTCGAGAGCCGCTGGATGATGGTCCCGACCCGGCAGGCGATGCAGGCGGCCCACCGGCAGCCCGACTACGACGCTGTCTGGGACGGGCTGACCCGCTCCTTCCCGGCCGACGGCGTAACCCGGTGACTACAGCGCCGCCCGCCGCCCCCGTCGGCCCGGCGCACCCGGATGGCCCGGCGCACCCGGATGGCCCGGCGCACCCGGCCGCCGGGCTGCTTGAGGAGCCCCCGCCCCGCTTCACCGGGGCACTGCCGCTGTGGTATCAGCTTGCGGCGAGCCTGCGCGCGGCCATCGCCGGGCTCGATCACGACGCCCCGACCCGCCTGCCCACCGAGGCGCAGTTCGCCCGGCATTTCGGCGTCAGCGTGACCACCGTGCGCCAGGCGCTGGCCTCGCTGGCCGCGGACGGGCTGATCACCCGGCACCGGCGCCGCGGCACCTTCGCCAACCCCGATGCACTGCGCTCGCGCACGCTGCGGGTACTCGGTTCGGCGGACGCGATCATGGCCCAGCAATCCAGCGACGAGATCCAGGTCCTGGGACGGGCCCGGGTTCCCGGGGGCAGCGGCCCCGCGGCGCGGCTCGGGACGGCCGGGCAAGCCGTCCTCATCCGCCGGCTGCGCCTCGATGGCGGCGTCCCGGTGAGCTACGCCGAGAATTACCTGCGCCCGGAGCACGCCGACCGCATCACGGACGAAGCACTGATTGCCGCACCGATCACCAAGATCCTGCATAACGACCTGTCGTTGCCGCTCACCCGGATCGACAACGCGGTCTCAGCCCGCACCGCAACGGCCGGCCTGGCCGCCCTGCTGCGCGTTGATGTGCTCAGCCCGGTGCTGGTATCGGACAACGTCACCTACGCGGCCGGCGGGACCCCGGTCGACGTGGCCCGGATCCACTACCGCGGCGACCGCTTCACCTTCGCGATCTCCCTGGACATCCCGTAACCCCGGCTTATCGAAGCCGGGGTCACGGCGTCCGGCGGCCACCGGAGAGTCCGGGCTACCGGGATTTTGCCGTGGCTTTGTTCCGGAGGGCGAGTCCGGCCAGCGCTCCAAGAGCGGCCAGCCCGGCCAGGGCGAGCAGCGCGGGTCGCAGTCCGTTGACGAAGTCGTTCGGGTTGAGGTAGCTGCCGGCGCTGGCGAAGACCGCGGCGACGGTAGCGATGCCGAACACGCCGCCGATGGTCTGCAGCGTCGAACCGACGCCGCTGGCCAGGCTGACCTGCTGTGGGCCGAGGGCGCGCAAGGAGGCGGAGACCGTGGTCGGCACGGCCAGCCCGACGCCCACTCCTGCGAGCAGCAGCGGGACCGCCGCGGCGAGGTAGCCGCCCGTCGCGGTCACGGTCAAGCCCAGCAGCGTGAAGCCGGCCGCATCGAGTACAAACCCGGCGACGATCGGCACGCGCTCGCCGAAGCGGTCAGCCACTTTCCCGGCCATCGGCGCGATCAGCATCATCGGGCCGGTGAACGGCAACAGGCCGAGGCCGGTCCGCAGAGGGCTGAATCCGTGGGCCAGCTGCAGGTACTGAGGCACCATGAACGCGGCTCCGAGGATCGTGGCGAACAGCAGGAACCGGGTTGTCACCGCGGCGCGCAGCATGGGGTTGGTGAACAGGCGGAGCGGCACCATCGGGTGCGTCGAGTGGCGTTCGACCAGCACAAAGGCGGCCGCGAGGCCGGTGCCGATCCCGAACAGACTCAGCACTTCGGTGCTGTGCCAGCCGGTCTGCGGGCCGCGCAGCAGCGCATCGGTGATCGCGAAGACGGCCCCGGCCGCCAGCACCAGGCCGAGTGGGTCGAGCCTACGGGATGGGCCGCGGCTTTCGGCGAGCAGACGTCGGCCGAGCGTGACCAGGACGATCCCGATCGGGACGTTCACCCAGAACACCCACTGCCAGGCGATACCTTGCACGATCGCGCCGCCGATCACCGGGCCGAAGCCGACGGCGACACCGGTGATCGCTCCCCAGATGCCGACCACCGCGCCGCGACGCTGCGCCGGGAACGCCTCGGTGATCAGGACGAGGCTCAGCGGCGTGGCGATCCCGCCGCCGGCTCCCTGCACCGCGCGGGCGGCGATCAACCAGGCCGCGCCGGGGGCGAGCGCACACGCCGCTGATGCGAGGGTGAACACCGCAAAGCCGGCGAGGAACACCCGGCGGCGACCGAACAGATCGCCCAGCGCGGTACCGGTCAGGATCAGCGCGGCGAAGGCCAGACTGTAGGCGGACACTGTCCATCCCAGCGTCGACGCGCTCGCGTGCAGCGTCGCGTGAATCGTGGGCAGCGCCGTGGCCACCACGGTCGCGTCCAGGCCGATCATGAATCCGGCCAGCGAGCCGACGATCAGCGTCACCCGCGCCCGACGTGACGAGCCGGTCGCCGAGCGCGGCTCCCCGGCACGCGCCGCCGGGGCCGGGCTGGTGGTCAGGGCAGTCATTGTGTCCTCCTCGATGCGTGATTTCCGTTTCCACATCGAGGACGAAGAGGGGTCGCGCGAAAGGACACCGGAGATGCCCCTTTCGCGCGAATCTTCAGGGCGGCGGCATCTCGGTGAGGCGGCGGGTCAGGAGCCTGCGTTCCGGGGCGGTCGGCGCCAGCTCCAGCGCCTGCCGCACAGCCTCACGTGCCTGCCCGGTTCGCCCGAGACCGCGCAGCGCCTCGGCCCGCCCGGCGTGCCACAGGTGCGAGCGCGTCATCCCGGTGATCGCGTCCAAGGCCGCCAGCCCGGCGGCAGGCCCGTCGCGTTCGCCCACCGCCACGGCCCGGTTCAACGCCACGGCCGGGTTCGCCGACCGCCTCAGCAGCAGATCGTAGAGCGTGACGATACGATCCCAGTCGGTGTCGCGGTACGCCTGCGCGGTGCTGTGGCACGCGGACAGATGCGCCTGCAACTGGTACGAGCCCGCAACACCCTGAGATCGTCGCACCGCCTCAGCCAACAGCGCCGACGCCTCGTCGATCGCCGCGTGATCCCACCGGGACCGGTCCTGATCGGCCAGCGGAACCGGGTCTCCGGCCACATCGACGCGGGCGGGCCGTCGCGCGGCCGTGAACAGCAGCAACGCCAGCAACGCCAGCACCTCCGGCTCGCCGGGCATCAGCTCGGTCAGCAGCCGGGCCAACCGTGCCGCTTCGGCCTCCAGATCGACCCGCGTGACCTGTTCGCCCGCGCTCGGCGCATGGGACTCCGTCGCGATCAGATGCACCACCGCGAGCACCGACGCCAGCCGGGCGGGCAGCTCGGCATCCGACGGCACCCGATACGGAATCCGCGCCTGGGCGATCTTCTGCCTGGCACGGGTCAACCGCTTGGCCATCGTCGCCTCCGGCACCAGGAACCCACGCGCGATGGCCGCGACATCGAGCCCGGCCAAAGTCCGCAACGCCAGCGCCACCTGCGCCTCGCGCGCCAACGCCGGATGACAACAGGTGAAGACCAGCCGCAGCTGGTCGTCACGGACGACGCTGTCGGGCTCAACCAACTCCAGCACCTCCGGCACCGGATCGGGCACCACCGGCGCGACGCCGCCGGCGGACGCCAGCTCCTTGCCCGGCCGGACGGCCTCACGACGCAGCGCGTCGTACGCCTTGTGCCGGGCCGTGACGGCCAGCCACGCCCGCGGGTCACCGGGAATCCCATCGCGCGGCCAGGTCTGCAACGCGGCGACGGCGGCGTCCTGCACGGCATCCTCGGCCAGCTGAAGGCTGCCCAGCGTGCGAATCAGGGTGGCGAGAACCCGGGCGCCCTCACGGCGGATCGTCTCGGCCAGTTGTTCCTCCGGCGTCATCGTCAGGACGCGCCGCCGCCGATCGGCAGCACCGGGCGCAACTCGACCTTGCCGCGCCACGCGGTCGGGATCCGTGCCGCCCAGCCAATCGCCTCGTCGAGATCGGCCGCCTCAATGAGGTAGAGGCCGATGAGGATCTCCTTCGCCTCGGCGTACGGGCCGTCGGTGACCATGACATCACCGCCCGGACCACCCGCGACGGTGATCGTCGTCGCCGACCCCGTCGGATACAACGCCACCGCACCCCGGATCACCTCCGAGGCCGCCGCCCCGAAAGCGCCATGCTCCTCACGCACCTCCGGCATCATCCAGTCGCTGCCCTCCGGCAGGTAGAGCAACGCCGCATACACCGCCATGACCGTCCCCTTCCCCGTGTGGCCCGTCTGCGTTCACGTATAGGACGAACACGACACCGCTAACAGGACAGGCCGTCGATGGACCGCGGCGGCTCCGGGGCCTAAGCGCCGGGCAATTGATAGCCGTTGTAGTACCAGAGCGCCGAGGTGTACCAGAGCACGCCGACGACGACGGCGAGCGTGCCGCCAGCGACCGGCAGCACCCAGCCAGGCAGCCGCCGGCTCTGTACCAGCAGCACCTTCGCGACGAAGGCACCGTAGAAGAAGCAGCCCGCGAGCGAGTGCACGGCAACCCTGAGGCTGGTGAGCTGCACGCCGTAGGCGATGAGGCAGTGCACGGCGATCGGCAGGGTGAGCGCGAACAGGGCGAAGCCGATGATCCTGTGCGCCGGCCGCACCGGACGCGGCGGGCTGCCCGCCAGCGGCAGCTTGCGGTAGATCCACAGGGCGAGCAGTACCTGCAGTACGGCCAGGCCGAGCGCGATGGACGCCAGCGTGGACTTGAGCTTGACCGCGTCCAGGCCCACACTCCCGAACAAGCCGAACGTGTAGTTCGGCGTGTGCAGCCGGCCGGCCACGTACAGCGCCACGGCCACTCCGGCAGCGAGCAGCCCGATACCTCCCAGGCGCACCGCAGCAGATCTCTGACCCGTCGCACCGGGTGCCGTCATGTTTACGAACTATGCCACACCGCCGTCGCGCCCTTGGTGAAGGCTGCCTGGCGCGTATCTAGGGCTCACTCCCGGCCCGATGGAGAACGCTGCCGTAGATCTCACTGGCCCCTGGTCCCCACTCGCCGTCGATTACCTGGGCGGCGGCCTCCTTGGCGCCCCGGCAGGCCAGTTCGTCGGCGCGCTCGTTCTCGGGGTGTCCCGCGTGGCCTTTGACCCAGAACCACCGCACCTGGTGCTTCTGGGCCGCCGAGTCCAGCCGCATCCATAGGTCGGAGTTCTTGACCGGCTTCTTCTCTCTGGTCATCCAGCCATTGCGCTTCCACGCGGGCACCCATTCGGTGATGCCTTTCCGCAGGTACACGCTGTCGGTATACACGCGCACGCTCGATGGCCGGGTCAGGCTCTCCAGTCCTTGGATGGCGGCCATGATCTCCATGCGGTTGTTCGTGGTGACCGGCTCGCCGCCGTAGATCTCCTTCTCATGGCCGCCGTACCGCAAGATGGCGCCCCACCCGCCGGGGCCTGGATTGGGCGCGCACGCACCGTCGGTGAAGATATCCACAGTCCGGCCCGTCTCACTTGCCGTGTCCAGGCGGCGTGGGTGCTCGTTACCCGTCGCGGGCACCGCCTCTCGCATGTCCGCCCTTCCGTGAGCGAGCCCTTTGTTTCTCGCGGTCGACCCGACCCCAGTCCAGTATGAACATGCACGGTGCGCTCCGTGCCGTCTTCCGATGTGCCTTCTCAGGCAGCCGGGCCGGCCGCGCGGAGTAAAATCCCCGCTTGCGCGAAGGAGGTGCGGCCGGCTACGCGACGGCCCCCGGGATGCTGGGGCCGTGGACAGCATGGGGCGTGCTGACACCCGATGAGCTGCCGCTGCACGAAGGACTGCCTGCCATCGCGCACGAACGGCGCGGCGAGCACAAGTCCCCGGATGAGGTCCGGCGCTTCGGCGGCCGCATACACGCCGGCGGCCGCGACCCGCGTCAGCTATCCCGTGACCTCCGCGTCCGGCTCAGTCGTGGATGATGACCTGCCGGATGACGTCGCCGTGACCGAGCGCACCCAGGGCGTGGTCGAGGTCATCGAGTTTCAGGCGCTGGGTGATCATGCCTTCGAGGTCCAGGCGGCCGGCCCGCCACAAGCCGAGCATCCTTGCGTAGTCGCGCCGCACGTCGGCCGAGCCGTAGAGCGAGCCGAGCATCTTCTTGCCGTCAAAGAGCAACTCGAACGGAGTGAACTCGACCTGCTGGTCGGGGCGCCCGGCGCCGACGATCACGACGGTTCCGCCCCGGCGCGCCGCCGTCCACGCGGCCCGGATCGTCTGCGGGGTACCCACCACCTCGAAGGCGTAGTCGAAGCCTTCCCCGCCGGTGAGCTCAGCCGAGAGCCCGCCCAAATCATCCGGGTGGACGGCATGGGTGGCACCGAAACGGCGGGCCGCCTCGTGCTTGGACGGCACGGTGTCGACCCCGACGATGACAGTCGCGCCGGAGAGGCGGGCCCCCTGGATCGCCGCAATGCCCACGCCCCCGCAGCCGATGACCACGACGGTCGCGCCGGGCTCGACGCGCGCGGTGTTGATGACCGCGCCGACCCCGGTCATCACGCCACAGCCGACCAGCGCGGCCACTTCGTACGGCACATCGGCCGCGATCTTCACCGCGCCTTCCCGCGGCACCACCATCTCCTCGGCGAATGCGCCGCAGCCGGCCATCCCGAACGCCGGGGTGTCGCCGACCAGGAAGCGCGGCTCGATGTAGGCCGCGATGACGTGGGCCATGCACAGGTACGGCTCGCCGCGCAGGCAGGACGGGCACGAGCCGCAGGGCGGCAGCCAGCTCGCGATCACCCGGTCCCCGACAGCGAGGTCAGCCACGCCGTCGCCGACCGCGATCACATCGCCGGCGGCCTCGTGCCCGAGGATCGCCGGTACCGGCTGGGGTAGCCCGCCGTTGCGGGCGGAGAGGTCCGAATGACACACTCCGGCGGCCCGGACCCGGATCCGGACCTGGCCCGGCCCCGGGCCCACGGCTGTGACATCATCGCGGATGTCGATCTTCTCGTCGTCGATCGAATGGAGTATCGCGGCCCGCACGACCCACCTCCGGTGTCACAGAACGTGAGGCGATTGCTGCGGGTAAAGTAGAACAGGTTTCAGTGCAGTTCCGCAAGACATGCGGGCCGGCCGACCGAGCAAGCGTTAGGGAGGCTAGGACGGTAACTGCGATAATGACCGGGTGAGCACGACGAGGAAGGGCCGCGCCGCCGGCCGGGGCGGATCCGCGGGTACCATCACCGCCGACGGAGCCATGCGGTCGGAGCGCCGGGCCGACATGGTCCGGCTCGCCGGTGATCTTTTCGCGCAGAAAGGCTACCGCGCCACGACGGTGCGCGAGATCGCGGACGCCGCCGGGATTCTCTCGGGCAGCCTCTACCACCACTTCGACTCCAAGGAGTCGATCGGCGACGAGATCCTGTCGAGCTTCATGAGCGAGGTGCTCGCTGGCTACCGTGCCGCCGTCGCCTTGGCCGGGGGGCCGCGCGCCGTACTCGAGCAGATCGTCCGCTCGACCAGCGGTACCCTTGCCCGGCACCGGGCCGCCCTCGCGATGCTGCAGAACGACTGGAGCTACTTCAGCGCCCAACCCCGGTTCGATTACCTGCGCAAGGCCCTGCGCGAGATCGAGCGGATCTGGATCACGCAACTGGAACTCGGCCAGGCGTCCGGCGTCTTCCGCGCTGACCTGGACGCGAGGCTCACCTACCGGCTGCTCCGGGACGTCCTGTGGATCCCGGCGCAGTGGCGGCGGGCCGGGGGCTTTACCACCGATCAGGTGGTGGACGAATTCCTCCGGCTGCTGTTCGACGGGATCAACAGCCCAACGGCGAAGGCGGCCGCCGGGTCCGCAGCAGATGCCGCCACAGGGTCCACGTTGAAGCCGGCTTGAAGCAGGTCACCGTCATCGTCACCGGCCGCGCGGCCGGAAGGCTGTTAGGCTCCTACCAAGCAAGCGTTTGGTTTAATAGACCGGAGAGGGGACCATGGGCCGGCTCGACGGCAAGGTCGCTTTGATCACCGGCGGGGCCAGGGGGATGGGCAAATCGCATGTGCGTCACTTCGTCGCCGAAGGCGCGCGGGTGGTCTTCGGCGACGTGCTCGACGACAGGGGCGCGGCCGTGGCCGCCGGGCTCGGCGAGAAGTCCTGCCGGTACGTGCATCACGACGTGACCAGCGAAGCAGACTGGGCGGCAGCCGTCGCCACCGCGCTGGACGCTTTCGGACGGCTCGACGTGCTGGTCAACAACGCTGGCGTGCTGAAGTTCGCCACGATCGCCGACATGCCGCTGGCCGACTTCCGGCGGATCCTTGAGGTGAACGCGGTCGGCTGCTGGCTGGGCATGAAGGCGGTGATCGAGCCGATGACCACCGCGGGCGGCGGATCAATCGTCAACATCTCCTCCATCGAGGGATTTACCGGGGCAGCCGGGCTTTCGGCCTACAGCGCCAGCAAGTTCGCGGTCCGTGGGATGACCAAGGCTGCCGCCCACGAGCTCGGTGAGTTCGGCATACGGGTCAACTCGGTCCATCCTGGCGGGGTGCTGACCAGGATGGTTCTGGACGCGGACGGGGGCGCCGAGCGCGACGGCGACGCCTTCCTGCGGGCGATGCCGCTCGCCCGGTTCGCCAAGCCGGTCGAGATCTCGCGGCTCGTGGCGTACCTGGCCTCCGATGAGTCGTCCTACTCGACCGGCAGCGAGTTCGTCGCGGACGGCGGCATCCTGAGTGGACCCGGCTACTGATCGGTGCGGGCTGCTCACCGGGTGCGCTGCTCCCGGTGGGCGCCACTGAGCGGTGCGGGCTACTGACAGAAGGAGCTTCCTCATGGACGACCCGCTGAGGCTGGACGGCAGAGCCGCGATCGTGACCGGCGCCGGGAACGGGCTCGGCCGGGCGGAGTCACTCGCATTGGCCAGGGCCGGGGCGATGCTGGTACTCAACGACCTGCCAGGAGACGCTGTGCAGGCCGTGACCGACGAGATCAGGGCACTCGGGGGGCAGGCTGTCGTGTCCGCGGGTGATGTCGGGGAGTGGGCGACGGGCCAGGAACTTCTGGCTGCCGCGCTCGATGCCTACGGCCGCCTGGACATCCTCGTCAACAACGCCGGGGTGCTCAGGGACCGGATGATCTTCACGATGTCGGCCGAGGAATGGGACCTCGTCCTGCGGGTGCACCTACGCGGCCACTTCGTGACCACCCGCTTCGCCACCGCTTACTGGCGCGACCAGAGCAAGCAGGCCGGCGGCCCGGTCTACGCCAGAATCGTGAACACCTCGTCCGAGGCATTCCTGCTCGGCTCGCCCGGCCAGCCCAACTACGCCGCGGCCAAGGCCGGAATCGCCGCTCTGACCATTGCCACCGCGCGCGGCTGTGCCCGCTATGGCGTACGTGCCAACGCCATCTGCCCGCGCGCCCGCACCGCCATGACAGCGGACCTGATGGGCGCGCCACCCGACGCGGCGGTCGACCCGCTCGCCCCGGAACACGTGGCGCCGCTGGTGGTGTACCTGGCCAGCCCGGCAGCGGCGGGGATCAACGGTGAGGTCTTCGTGGTGCACGGCGGTGTCGCCGCAGTGCTGGAGCCGCCCAGGATCCGGGAGACCTTCCTGGCCGCCGAGCACGGCTCGGCCGACGGCATGTGGACGCTGGACTCGGTGCACCGAGCGCTGGGCCCCGTGTTCAACTCGGCCGCGCCCGGCCCAGAAGCGTCCGCTGCGCTACCCTCGGCGGGCTTCGCCTGCGAGGACACGCTTACGCTGGCCAGCGAGACCATCGGCTTCACCCCGCCCGGCAGCGGACCGGCCGGGTGAGGGAGGATGGCCCGATGAAGTCAGGCAGCTTGATGACCGGCAGCCGGACGAGCGGAGCGCTGGATGAGCAGGGCGGCCGGATGAGCGGGGCGGCCGGATGAAGCAGCGCGATCGGGTCGCCATGACCGCCGACGAGGTCGCGGCTTTCCTGACTGGCTTCCGCAAGGTCCAACTGGCGACGATCAACCAGGATGGAACACCGCACCTGGTCGCCATGTACTACGTGATGCTCGACGATCAGATCACGTTCTGGACCTACCGATCGTCGCAGAAGGCCCGCAATCTGGCCCGCGACCCCCGGATCACCTGCCTGGTGGAGACCGGCGAGCAATATTTCGACCTGCGCGGCGTGCAGGTGCAGGGCGTGACCCAGTGCATTGAGGACCCGGCCGCCGTGCGGGAAATCGGCCGGCGCGTTGCCGCCGGGATGGCCGACGCGCCCGCTGACACGCTGGAGGAGTACGTCGAGCATGCCGCCCGCAAACGGTTCGGCTACGCCGTCGAACCACGGCGGATCATCTCCTGGGACCACAGCAAGCTGTTGCCAGCCACCTGACCCTTCGGCCCCTGCCCCTAAGCCACCCGCTCGGGCCACATCATCTCGTCAGTGAACGCGGGCTACATCATCTCGTCGGTGATCGGGAGCAGGACGGTCTTGATCTCGGTGTAGGACTCGACGGCGGCCCGGCCGCCCTCACGGCCGAGCCCGGACTGCTGGTAGCCACCGAAGGCGGCGTGCGGCTCCAACTGGTAGCCGTTGATGCCGATGGTGCCGGCCCTGATGGCCTTGGTCATCCGCATGGCCCGCTTGATATCGCTGGTCCAGACCGTGGCGGCGAGGCCGTACTCGGTGTCGTTGGCGATCCGGACTGCCTCCTCCTCGTCGGCGAACGGGATCACCGAGAGCACGGGGCCGAAGATCTCCTCCCTGGCGATGCTCATGTCGTTGGACACGTCGGTGAACAACGTGGGCGCGACGAAGTTGCCTGCGGCCAGGTCACCCTCGCTGCGGGTGCCCCCGCAGACCAGCCGCGCGCCATCAGCCTGACCCTGGGCGATCAGCCCGAGCACCCGGTCCATCTGCCGGGTGTTGATCAGCGGGGAGGCGGTGACCGCCGGGTCGAACGGGTTGCCGTAGCTGACCATCCCTCCGATTATCTCGGCCATGCCGAGGAAGTCGTCGGCCACGTCCCGGTGCACCAGCGCCCGGGTCTGCGCCAGGCAGACCTGCCCGGACAGGCCGAGGGTGACCGTGCCCATCGTGATCGCCGCCGCCGAGGACACGTCCGCGTCGGCGAACACGATCGCCGGGCTCTTGCCACCGAGTTCCAGGCTGACTCGTTTGAACCCGTCTGCCGACGCGGCAATGATCTTGCGGCCGACTGCCCGGCTGCCGGTGAAGGACAGCTTGTTCACCATCGGATGGCTGATCAGCGCGTCGCCGGTCGGCTCGCCAGGTCCGGTGACGATGTTGAGCACCCCGGGCGGAAGCCCGGCCTCCTCGATCAGCCGGGCGAGGCGCAGCACCGCGAAGGTCCCGTACTCCGATGGCTTGACCACGATGGTGCAGCCGACCGCCAGCGCCGGGGCGACCTTCTGGGCGAACAACAGCAGCGGCGCGTTCCACGGGATGACCGCGCCGACCACGCCGACGGGCTCGCGGAGGGTGAAGACCATGTGATCGCCGCCCTGGTAGGGCGGCAGCGTCTCACCGGCCAGCTTGTCCACCCAGCCGGCGTGGTGATCGAAGACGTCGGCCACGAAGGCTGACGAGGTCGCGTAGATGGTGCCGAAGCTCAGCGGGACGCTGTTATCCAGCGCCTGCAGCGCGAGCAGTTCATCGCCGTGCTCGCGGACCAGATCGGCGATCCGGCGCAGCACCCGGATGCGCTCGTTGGCCCGCGCCCGCGGCCAGGGTCCCTCATCGAAGGCCCGCCGCGCCGCGCGGACTGCGCTGTCGACATCCACCGGCCCAGCGATCGGGAACGAGGCAACCTCCTCGCCGGTAGCCGGATGGATGTGGCTCCAGGTCTCGCCGGACTGAGCCGGACGCCACTCGCCGTCGATCAGCATGAGGCCGTCGCTGAGGCCGATTTCGTCGCGATGCGGCTTGATCGATGCAACCATGGCCAACCCCTCTAATAGAACACGTTCTAGTCCTTGGGAGCGTACACCGCGGCCTGGACAGCCGCCAGGAACGCGGGCCGCTCACCGCCGCCGTGCAGCGTCAGCGCCGCGCCGCTGACGTAAGCCGCCTGCGGTGAGGCCAGGAACAGGCAGGCGTCCGCCACGTCGTCCGGGGTCGCCATCCGTTGCAGCGGCACGGTGCCGGCGGCGGCCGCCACCCCGCGGGCATCCCCGTAATGCTCGGCGGCCGACTCGGTAGCGACCATTCCCGGCACCACGCTGTTCACCCTGACCTTCGGCGCCCACTCGACGGCGAGGCTGGTCGCCAGGTGGTGCAGGCCCGCCTTGGCTGCCCCATACGCGGCGGTTCCCGGCGACGGCCGCGTGCCGCTGACGCTGCCGATCATGATGATCGACCCGCCTTCGGGCTGGTCCTGCATGACGGCGTTCGCGCTCTGCGCGATGAGCAGCGGCGCGATCAGGTTCAGCTCAACGATCTTGGCGTGGAATCTCGGCGAGGCGGTGGCAGCGTCCGCGTTGGGGGACCCGCCCGCGTTGCTCACGACGACGTCCACCCGGCCGAAGAGGTACACAGCGGCGCGGACCAGCCGCTGCGCCTGCTCTGGATCTCGTACGTCCGCGCGGGCGAAGGCTGCCTTCCGGCCGTTGGCGCTCGGCAGCAGGGCGGCGTCCGCGGGCTCGGTCCGGCCGCATACCAGCACGTGCGCACCGGCTTGCAGGAAGCCGCGTGCGATGCCCGCCCCGATGCCCCTCGTGCCTCCGGTGACGATCACAGCCCGGCCCGCGCAATCGACGACGCGCATAGACCTGATGTTAGGCTGGCTACCAAGCAAGCGCTAGGTAAGGTCCTACGGCGGTGCTCGGCGTCAGCCAGGCGTAGGGCGACGACGGCGAGGAAGCAGCGATGGGGATCGAGGTCCGCACCAGCGGCGGCATCGCCGAGGTGATCATCGACTTCCCGCCGGTCAACGCGCTGCCGGCCCGAGGCTGGTTCGAGCTGGCTGACGCCATGACCACGGCAGGCGCCGGTCCGGACGTCCGGGCCGTCATCCTGGCTGCTGAGGGCCGCGGCTTTTGCGCGGGCGTGGACATCAAGGAGATGCAGCGGACGCCGGGGCACGAGGCGCTGCTCGGCGCCAACCGGGGCTGCTTCGCGGCGTTCGCCGCGGTCTACGAGTGCGCGGTGCCGGTGATCGCGGCGGTACAAGGCTTCTGCCTCGGCGGTGGCGTCGGCCTGGCCGGCAACGCCGACATCATCATCGCAGCGCAGGATGCGACCTTCGGCCTGCCCGAGGTCGACCGGGGCGCCCTCGGCGCGGCGACTCACCTGTCCCGGCTGGTGCCGCAGCAGCTGATGCGCGCCATGGTCTACACCTGCCGCACCATTACGGCACAGCAGCTGCTGAGCTTCGGCACCGTGCTCGATGTCGTGCCGCTAGAGGACCTGCGGGCCGCCGCGCTTGGAGTCGGCGCCGAGATCGCCGCGAAGGACCCCGCGGTCATCCGGCTGGCCAAGCAATCGCTGAACGGCATCGACCCCGTCGATGTCAAGCGCTCCTACCGGTACGAGCAGGGGTTCACCTTCGAGCTCAACCTGACCGGCGTCTCGGATGAGGCCCGCCAGGCGTTCGTAGACGGGCATTGACGGTGGCCGTGACCGGCAACGCGGGCGTGACCGGCAATGCTGGCGTGACCAGCAATGTAAGCGTGACCAGTAAGGCAAACGTGACCGACAACGCGAGCGTGACCGGCAACGCGGGCGTGACCAGCGGGGCGAGCGTGACCAGCGGGGCGAATCTGACCGGCAAGGTGATGAGCCCGGACGACGTCATCGGCCAGCTCCGCTCGGGCATGACGATCGGGATCGGTGGCTGGGGATCCCGTCGCAAGCCGATGGCGCTGGTGCGCGCCATCCTGCGATCCGGCCTGACCGACCTGACGATCGTCTCCTACGGGGGCCCCGACGTCGGGCTGCTGGTTTCCGGCGGCCGGGTCCGCCGGGTGGTCTGCGGTTTCGTCTCGCTCGACACGATCGCCCTCGAGCCACATTTCCGTCTGGCCCGCCAGAGCGGGACGATCGAGCTCACCGAGCTGGACGAGGGCATGCTGCACTGGGGCCTGCTCGCCGCCGCCCACCGGCTGCCGTTCCTGCCGATCCGGGCGGGCCTGGGCTCCGACGTGCCGCGGGTTAACCCGGAGCTCCTCACGGTGCGCTCCCCGTACGCCCACGGCGAGGAGCTGGTCGCGATGCCAGCTCTGCGGCTTGACGCGGCCCTTGTCCATGTCAACCGGGCGGATGAGCGGGGCAACGGGCAGTACCTGGGCCCCGACCCGTACTTCGATGACCTGTTCTGCCTCGCCGCGGCGCGCGCCTTCGTGTCCTGCGAGCGCATCGCGTCGACCGCGAGCTTGCTGGAGTCCGGGCCGCCGCAGAGCCTGCTGATCAACCGCGCCATGGTGGACGGCGTGATCGAGGCCCCTCGCGGCGCGCACTTCACCAGCTGCGTGCCGGACTACGGCCGCGATGAGGCGTTCCAGGCGCACTATGCGGCGGCGGCCGCCGACCCGGACGCCTGGTCACGGTTCACGGCCGAGTACCTGGCCGGCGACGAGGCCACCTACCAGCAGGCCGTCCAGCGGTTCACCGAGAGCCAGGCGGCCCCAGCATGAGCGCGCCGCCGGGGCGCAGTGCTGCCTGGACTGAGGAGCGAGGAACGAGCGACGAGGGAAGGCGGCGCCTCAAAGCGCCCCGGCGGCGAGCGGGAAGCAGAGCATGAGCAGCCCGAGCCTGGCTGAGGTCTGCGTGGTGGCGTGCGCCGAAGCCTGGCGCGGCGACGGCGCCATCCTGGCCAGCCCGATGGGGCTGATCCCCACTCTGGGCGCCCGGCTTGCGCGGCTCACCTTCGCGCCGGACCTGCTGCTCTCCGACGGAGAGGCCTACCTGCTCGCGTCGGCTGACCCTGGCGACCCAGCTGACCCCGGCAACCCCGCGTCTGACGACACGGTGGAGGGCTGGCTGCCGTACCGTTCGGTCTTCACGATGGTGGCGGCCGGCCGCCGGCACGTCATGATGGGGGCCGCGCAGATCGACCGGTATGGCAACCAGAACATCTCCTGCATCGGCGACTGGGCCAGGCCCCGGGCTCAGCTACTCGGCGTGCGCGGCGCGCCCGGCAACACCATCAACCACCCGACCAGTTACTGGGTGCCCCGGCATTCGCGCCGCGTCTTCGTCGAGCGGGTCGACATGGTCTGCGGCATCGGCTACGACCGGGCGGCCCGCGTCGATGGGCACGGCATCGATGGGCACGGCATCGATGGGCACGGCATCGATGGGCACGGGGCCCAATTCCATGAGCTGCGCGTTGTCGTCACCAACCTGGCCGTCCTGGACTTCCAGACCCCGGAGCACACCATGCGGCTGCGCTCGGTCCATCCGGGGACCTCGGTGCCCGATGTCGTCGTCGGCACCGGCTTCCCGCTGGTCGTTCCGGAAGAGGTTCCGGAGACCCGGCCGCCGACGCCCGAGGAGCTGGCGCTGATCCGCGGCCCACTGGATCCCAACGGGCTGCGCGAGCAGGAGCTGGCCTAGTGGCCGGCCGCCGCAGGCCAGCGAGCCCGGAGCGGATCAGGTGTCGTCCTGACGAGCCCGGTGCGGATTTGGGCTCGTTGCGGCCACCGTTGCATCAGCCGGAGGCGGGATGATCCACACGCGGCTGACCGGCCTGCTCGGCATCTCCTGCCCGATCATCCAAGCCGGGATGGGCTATGTGGCTGGCGCCCGGCTGGCGGCGGCCACATCCGAGGCCGGCGGGCTCGGCGTCATCGCGTCGGCGACGATGAGCACCGATGAGCTTCGTTCGGCCGTAAAAGAAGTGAAGGAGCGGACCACCGGTCCGTTCGGGGTAAACCTGCGCGCCGACGCCCCGGATGCCGCTGAACGGATCGGGCTGATCATCGCCGAGCAGGTGCCGGTCGCCTCGTTCGCGCTCGCCCCGAGGCCGGAGCTGATCAGCAGGCTGCGGGACGCCGGGGTGATCACCATCGCCTCGGTCGGCGCCCGGCGGCACGCGGAGAAGGTAGCGGCATGGGGCATCGACGCCGTGATCGCGACTGGTGGAGAGGGCGGCGGGCACACCGGCTCGGTGCCGACCAGCCTGCTGATCCCCCAGGTCGTTGACGCGGTCGACATCCCGGTGATCGCGGCAGGCGGGTTCTTCGACGGCCGGGGGCTGGTCGCCGCGCTCGCGTACGGCGCGGCCGGGATCGCGATGGGCACCCGGTTCCTGCTGACCAGCGACAGCCCGGTGGCCGACGCGGTCAAGCAGGCCTACCTCGCAAGCGATGTCACCGGCACGGTGGTCACGACCCGGGTCGACGGCGTGCCCCACCGGGTGCTGCGCACGCCGCTGGTGGAGCGGCTGGACCGGGCCGGCCGGCTGACCGGCCTGGTGCGGTCGGCCCGCAACGCGGCCGCGTTCCGCGGGGTGTCCGGGCTGACCTGGCCGGAGCTGATCCGCCAGGGCCGGGCGATGCGCCGCGGCACGGACCTGACCTGGGGCCAGGTGCTGATGGCGGCGAACACTCCCATGCTGCTGCGGGCGGCGATGGTGGACGGCCGGCCCGATCTCGGCCTCATGTCGGCCGGCCAGGTGGCCGGGCTGATCGACGACCTGCCGTCCTGCGCGGAACTGTTCGGCCGGATCATGACCGAGGCCGAGCAGTGCCTGGGCAGGCTCGCCGAACATACGGTCGCCGGCACTTGATGATCATCACGCATCCCGCGGCCGACACCGGATGTTCGCGGCGCGCCGCCTGGAGCGTTTGACCGGGTTCGCCTACACTCGGCCCCCATGAATAGGAATTCAGGCATCGGCCTGACGTTGCTGGGGATCGTTCTTGTGGTCGTCGGAGCCATCCTGAGGTTCGCTATCACCGTGCATAGTTCTGGATTCAACATCCACAAGGTCGGCGATCTCCTGCTCCTGGTCGGGGTCATTCTCGTCATCCTGACCGTTGTCCTCAGGATGATGGGGGCGAGGAGCCGTAGCACGACTCGAACATAGCCCGGGAAACTTCCCCGGGTTAGCGGCGGCCTGAGCAGCAGGACGGCTAAGGGCACACCCTTAAGCGACACGTAAGCGTGTGAGTTACTGCTGCCGTAAGGACGCGCGTCACGCCGCTTGATCGCTGAGACGCCGATTCGCGGAATCCACCCGAGCGGTTCCGGAATGCGTTTTGTGTTATGCGCGGATCGCCAAGCGGTCGCCAATAGGGTAATAGTGGCTGGCCATCTGCGGCTCACCAGTCGAGGTGATTCCCCCGCGCGATCGCCGACCCACAGCCTAACTATTCAAACAACGCCCGACCCTCAACGTCCGGATCTGTCACGGTGGGGCCGACGGCGTCCGCATCGGAATGGCCAGGATGCCTGGCGTGGCCGGCTCAGGTCCGCTGGTGCGGAGTCGAGTCGACCGGCTCACGGCCGAGGCCGAGCGGCACCTCGGCCGGCTGGGCGGGTATCGAGCCTGAACTGGCCTTTCATTTGGCTAGGGGTGTGTCCCGCGGATCTTCAGCCTGCTGCGCGGCCAAGATCCACGGGACACACCCTGGTGCGGTTACCTCCCGAAGGAGAACGTGGCGACCTCGAGTGGTCCGGTGAAGACCAGGTAGAGGTCGTGGTGGCCATGGGCGCCGGTTACCTGGCCCGTCGCGGTGGCCCAGTTGTACTGGCCGCCGGTGCTGGTCACGGGCACAGTTCCGACCACAGGGCCGGTCACCGGGTTGTCAAGGCGCAGCTCGATCGACGCCGCCGATGTGTCGGCCTTGGCCACCCGGGCGGAGAAGCTGGTGACAGCGTCGCCGAAGTGGACGTCACCGAACTTGACCCACTGGCCGGCCGCGGTGGCCTGCACGGCGGTGCCGGTCGCCTGGGTCTGCGGCGCCAGCGTTATCCCGCTGTAGTCGTCGAAGTTCTGCGCCTCGGTGGAATGGCCGGCCAGGTCCTGCGGCGGGATGGTCTCGCCGTGCACCGCCAACGTGGCGGACTGGCGGATGTCAGCCGATGACTGGCCGACCATCAGGTCGTACGCGCTGGTCTCCACCACCCACTTGCTCCGGGTGACGTCCCAGAAGGCGAGGTCGCTGGCCTTGACGGCGAACCGCACGGTGACGGTCTGGCCCGGTGCCAACGACACGTTCCGGAACCCGATCAGCTTCTTCAGCGGCTGCTTAACCCGGGACGTCTCCTGGTGAACGTAGAGCTGCACGACGTTCTTGCCGGCCCGGCTCCCGGTGTTGGTGACGTCCACGCTGACGTCCGCCGTCCCTTCCCGGCCCATCGAGGGCGAGGACAGCCGCATCTTGCTGTAGCCGAAGGTCGTGTACGACAACCCGTATCCAAACGGATACAGCGCCGGCTGGCTGTCGTACATGTAGGTCTGGCCGGACTTGATGATGTCGTAGTTAAGGATGTTCGCCACCTGCGACTGCGACTGCGGCCAGGTCTGGGTGAGCCGGCCGGAGGGGTTGTAGGCACCGAAGAGCACGTCGGCCAGTGCGTGACCGGTCTCCTGGCCCGCGTGAGTGGTCCACACGATGGCCGGGTCGTTGCGCTGCTCCCAGTTGATCGTGGTCGGGTAGCTGTTCTCCATGACGACGATCGTGTTCGGGTTCGCCTTGGTCACCGCCTGAACCAGGGCCTCCTGTCCGGAGGCCAGGTTCATGTCGGTCCGGTCGTCGTTCTCGCGGCCGTTGATGAACGGCATGCTGCCGACCACGACGACAGCGGCGTCGGCGCCCTGGGCGGCGTTGACGGCGCTGTCGATCCCGCTGCTGATCACCTGCTTGCTGAACTCGGTCGCCTGGTCGGCAGTCTTCGCGCCCAGGTTCAGGCTGCCGTCCGGCTGCAGGGTGAGGTAGTGGCTCGGGTTGAACCAGGTTTCCCGGGTCTCGTAACCCGCGTACCTGATCACGTAGTTGCCATCTGGCCGGGGCTCCAGTGCGAACTGCTGCTGCACGAACCAGCCGTTCGGCTGAGCCTGGTCGTTCTTGAAGTTGCTGAAGTTGTAGCCGACATACTTGCTGTTGGCTGCGCTGCGCAGGGTGAGGACCCCGCTGCCCCAGTCGAACACGTCGAACTGGGAGGTGGCGGCCGGCGCCGTGTCGCCCTCGCCGAGTACGCCACCGGACGGGCCGGTGCCGGCGGTGATGTACTTGCCGGTGGTGACGTCCTTGAGTGCGATCCGGTCCACGCCTTCGCTGGAATTGACCGTCGCGGCCGGGCCGAGGCGCTCCTTGATCCCGTCCAGCGGCGTCACCTTGTACGGGAGGTTGCTGCCGTACCAGTCGGAGTAGAGCGTGTTCGCCAGCGGGCCCACTACCGCGATCTTCTTGGTCGCATCCGCGTTCAGTGGCAGGGCGCCGCCGGAGTTCTTCAGCAGCACCATTGATTCGTCGGCCACTTTCCGCGCCAGCGCCTGGTGCGCTGGGGTGCCGATGACGGCGGGCGTGATCGAGGCGTATGGGTTGCTGCCGGGCGGGTCGAAGTCGCCCAGCCGGAAGCGGATGGTCAGCACATGGGACACGGCCCGGTCGATGTCGGCCGTGGTGAGCAGACCATCGTTCAGCGCGGACGTGATCGCGGTGGTGGTGTTGGAGGGGTTGGTGCCGTCGGTGGTGAAACTGTCGATCCCGGCCTTGATCGCGGCGGCATCCACGTGCTCGCGATCGGGATAGTAGCTAGGGAACAGGTTGTAGTCCGCGAACGCGTCGCTGACGTTCATCAGCGTGTTGGGCGACCAGTTCCGGACGAGGCTGCCCAGGTCCGGGTTCACCGTGTTGGGACGACCGTTCACCAGGCTGTAGGAGGCCATGACGCCGGTGGCCGCACCGGCCTGGAGCGGCGCCTGAAACGCTGCCCGCTCATACTCGTTGAGCACCCGGGGTGGCTCCATGGAGGAGGTCTGGCCGCGGCCCGCTTCGTTGTTGTAGGCCAGGTAGTGCTTCAGGGTCGGCGCTGCCAGCAGGTACTTCGGGTTGTTGCCCTCGATGCCGAGCCCGTAGGAGGTGGCGATCTGATCGGTGAGGTACGGGTCCTCGGAGTAACCCTCCTCGTTGCGTCCCCACAGCGGGTTGCGCAGCAGGTTCACCACCGGCGCCCACAGGTTGAGGCCCCAGACCGCCGGGTTCTGGGCGTTGTAGCCGCGGGCTTCCTGGCCGACGACGTTGCCCATCTGCTTGATCAGGGCGGGGTCCCAGGTGCTGGCCATCCCGATCGCCTGCGGGAACGTGGTGCCGTTGGCGGTTACCACGTTCCCGTTGTTGTTGATGTCGTTGGACCAGGCGACGCCGTGCAGCGCCTCGGTGCCGTTCTTCATCATCGGCAGGCACAGCGGCGCGGTGATGGCGGGCTGGTACTGGAACAGAAAACCGATCTTCTGAACGATAGTCAGCCTGCTCAGCAAGTCGTGCGTTCGCGTGCTCAGCGGCAGGCCGGGGTCGCGGAACGGGTAGGACCCGCACTGTGCGGCGCTGGCCGCGACCCCTGGAATGGAGACGAGAGCCGCCGCAGCCAACCCCGCGCCCGCGGTCAGGGCGGCCAGCCGCGACCACCGTCTCCGGGGGTATGGACGGCTGGCCGTGATCCTGGCTGGGGTCAGGAGCCTGGTCTTCATTGACATGCTTACCTCCGAACTCGCTCCGGCTGACTGTGCCTTCCGGCTCGCCTCCGCGGCGCTTTAGGGCGCCGCCTTCCGTCGTCGCTCGTTCCTCGCTCCTCAGTCCAGGCAGCACCGCGCCCCGGCGGCTCGCTCACGTTCCGCTCCTCAGTCCAGGCAACGCCGCGCCCCTTTGGGTCGCCGGGGCTGTGCCTCCCGGCGGCCGCCTGGCGAACGATCGTCGACGATAAATGCCGCGCCAATATTGCCGGTGGCGGCCTGGATGTCATTTATTAACAATGTTGAACACCAGTCGAACTATCACTCGTCGAAGCGCTTCGATGACAGCGCGCGTCGTATGTAGCGAAGCGCTTCGATTTACCCCGTAGGCTAGACCTGGTGCGAGGACTTGTCCAGGGAGTAAATGGCGGCAATCACGGGTTGATTCCTGAGCCAACCGGGAGTGCCCGCTCACGGCGTGTCCCCCGCTCGCCTGCGGGGCGTTTTGGGACGCCCCTCCGGCTCGCTAATATCCTGCTCCAGTGTGATCACCAGCGCGTCTCCCGCTGCGCTGATGAGCGTGCCCTGCTCATCCGGTACTGCCTCACCTCCCACGATAGATGCCAGCGAGTGGACCCCCACGAGGAGGACCCGCCAGGCCCCCGGTGCGTCAGCGGCCTCGACCCGGATGCTGCCCGCCTGCCGCGAGGTGACGAAAACTGCCGCGTCCTGCCCGGTCGTGGCGGGGATCGTGGTCGTCACGCGGGCGCCGTCAGGCAGTTGATACACCCGCAGTGTCACGCCATCGGCATAGTCGTAGTCCGGACGGTCACCGATCGCACCAACCGGTATCACCGCGCCTGGCCGGACCAGCAGCGGGAGGCTCATGAAGGCGTGCCGCTCACGGTGCCACCGGGCGCCGGCCACCTGCTCGCCGGTGAGGAAGTGCGTCCAGGTGCCCTCGGGTACGTAGAACGCGACATCGCCCGGGCCGTTGAAAACCGGCGCGACAAGCAGGTCGTCGCCCAGCATGTACTGCCGCTCCAGATGAGTGCAGGCCGGATCCCAGGGGAACTCCACCACCATCGCGCGCATCATCGGGATGCCTTCCCGGTGCGCCTGCAGGGAAGCCTGGTACAGGTACGGCATCAGCCGCGCTTTGAGCTTGGTGAACGCGCGCAGAACGTCCACCGCCTCCTCGTCGAGCAGCCAGGGCACCCGGTAGGAGGAACTGCCATGCAGGCGGCTGTGCGAGGACAGGAGCCCGAAGGCGACCCACCGCTTGAACAGGGCGGGTTCCGGGGTTCCTTCAAACCCGCCGATGTCATGGCTCCAGTAGCCGAACCCGGACATCCCAAGGGACAGTCCGCCGCGAAGGTTCTCGCCCATGGCCTCGAAGGTCGATTCGCAGTCGCCGCTCCAGTGGACAGGAAACTGCTGGGACCCGACGGTCGCCGAACGGGCGAAGACGATCGCCTCTCCCTCGCCGCGGCGCTCGCGCAGCAACTCGAAAACGGTCTGGTTGTACAGGTAGGTGTAGTAGTTGTGCATCCGCTCCGGATCGGAGCGGTCGAAGTACTCCACGTCGGTAGGGATCCGCTCGCCGAAGTCGGACTTGAAGCAGTCCACCCCCACGTCGAGCAGCGCGTCCAGCTTGGCCGCATACCACTCGCGCGCTTGCGGGTTGGTGAAGTCCACGACCGCCATGCCGGGCTGCCACTTGTCCCACTGCCACACGTCACCGCCCGGCCTCCGGAGCAGGTAGCCCTTGGCCTTACCCTCGGCGAACAGGGGGGAGCGTTGCGCGATATAAGGATTGATCCAGACACAGATCCGCAGACCTCGTTCCTTGAGGCGGTCCAGCATGCCACGCGGATCCGGGAACATACGCGAGTCCCATTCGAAATCACACCAGTTGAATTCGCGCATCCAGAACGTGTCAAAGTGAAAGACGTGCAGCGGGATGTCGCGCTCGGCCATTCCCTCAACGAAGCTGGCCACCGTGGCCTCCTCGTAGGACGTGGTGAAGGAGGTGGACAGCCACAAGCCGAAGGACCAGGCCGGCAGCCGCGCCGGGCGACCAGTCAGCGCTGTGTACTTACGCAGAATGTCCTTGGGGGCCGGACCGTAGATGATGAAGTACTGCATCGACTGGCCCTCGATGCTGAACTGCACCCGCGACACGGCCTCGGAGGCCACTTCGAACGACACCCGGCCCGGGTGATTGACGAAGACGCCGTAACCAGCGTTGGTGAGGAAGAACGGGATGTTCTTGTATGCCTGCTCACTGGCTGTCCCGCCATCGGCGTTCCAGATATCGATGACCTGCCCGTTCTTGACCAGGGGGCCAAAGCGCTCGCCGAGACCATAGACGAAGTGGTCGACGCCGAGGTCAAGTTGCTCGCGGATGTAATGGCCGCCGTCGCCCGTCTCGACGAGGGCCATCGACCGGGGGCCGCTCCTGGTCAGGCACTTGTTGTCGCCGAGGAAGCTGACCGACCAGTCTTCACCCAGGCTGACCTGCGCTGAAAGGGCTCCCGAGGTGAAGGTGGCCAGCTTGTTGCCGTCCTCCGCAGTGGCTTGGCCGACCGTGCCCCCCAGCAGTCGGAACCGTGGCTCCTGTGGGGTACCGCCCGCGAAATGGGTGATCTCGACGCCGATGACGTCTGGCCTGGGGGCGGAGAACGAGACCGTGACGGCAGGACCCCTGAGCAGGTCGCCTCGGTGCCGGATCCGCTGCGTCGGAGCGTAGACCTGCAGTGAGCCGGGGGCGGCCACGGCATCGAGGACCTCGACCGGGTAGGACGCGTGGACCCCGGCGCGCATTTGCCAGTAACCGTCGCTGAACTTCATGAACGTGTTCTGCCCTTTCAGTGCGAGGGTGTTCCGTCTTCAGGGCGATGGTGTTCCGTCATCGGCGGCGCGGGTCACTTGACCGCCCCAGCTACGATGCCGCGGGCGAGCGTGCGCTGGAAGATAAGGAAGAACAGGATCGCCGGAAGAATGCCGAGCAGGGCAGCCGCGCTGGTTGTCGTGGGGTTCATGATGTGCTGGCCCTGTAGCAGGGCCAGGGTTACTGGGACCGTCTGATTCTGGTTCGAGATGAGGAAGATCAGCGGCAGGAAGAATTCGTTCCATGTCCAGATGAAAAAGAAGGTCATGAGCACGGCGATGGTCGGGCGGCTGACGGGTACCACGACTCGCCAGAGGACCCGCCATCGGCCCGCCCCGTCAATCCGGGCCGCCTCGAGGATCTCCCTCGGGAAGGTGGACAGGACCGACGAGAACAGGTAAGTGCCGAACGCGGCCTGGATGACGGTGAAGATGATGATCACGCTGAGCTGCGTGTCGTAGAGGTTCGTCTTCTTGGCCAGGAAGTACAGCGGGTAGACGAGTGCCTCCTGGGGCAGGAAGTTCGCGATGAGGAATACGGCGATGATCGACCTTCGGGCCCTGATCCGGCCGATGCCCAGGGCGTAGGCGTTCAGCACAGAAAGCAGGACCGCGGCGACGGCCACCGAGGCGCTGATGAAGAAGCTGTTCCACAGCGCGCGGCCGAAGTCCTCGGTAGTCCAGAAATTCCTGATCCCCTGGAAGGAGATGCCGGTCGGCACGCTGATCGGGCCGTGGGAGGCGAAGTCCGTGGGCGATTTCACCGCGTTCATGGCCACGATGGCGAATGGGAGCAGCATCGCCACGGCCAGCGCGGCGATAGCGAGCAGGAGGACATATGCGGACGGCCCCCGCCGCATCCGCCGCCTCCCGGTGGGCCGAGGCGCCCCAGCCGAGACCGGGGCCGATACCGGAGCCGGGATCGTGGACATGTTCAGGCCTCCCCGCCCTGGTTCCTGTTCTGCACGCGGATGAAGATCGCTGACAGCAGCACGATGATGAGCGTGAGCACCGTGGCGATCGCCGCGCCGTATCCCACCTGGGAGTACTGGAAGAAGTTCTGGTAGGAGAAGTAGGAGGGCACCTGGGTCGCGGTGCCCGGGCCGCCCTGGGTGAGCACGAAGACCAGCGCGAAAACCTTGAGCGCGGCGATGGTGCAGGTCAGCAGGACGACGTAGATCTCCGGCCGGATCTGGGGAACGGTGATACGCCACAGCCGCCGCCACCACGATGCGCCGTCGATCTCGGCCGCCTCGGTGAGCGCGGGATCGGCACGCTGCAGGCCCGCCATGAAGATGACCACCGGGTAGCCGATCTGCACCCAGACCAGCACGGCCATGAGCGTGAGCAGAGCCGTCTTCGGGTCGCCCAGCCAGTCCTTGGCCAGGCTGCCCAGCCCGACATCCTTGAGCAGCCGGTTGACGGCGCCACTCTCCGGGTCCAGGATCCAGCCCCACACGATCCCGGCCACCGCGATGGGCAGCACCTGGGGCAGGTAGATGCAGGCGCGCAGCACGCTGGCGGTCCGCGACCCGAATTTCTTGCCGATGAAGTCGAACAGCGCGGACGCGAGGATGAGCCCGATGCCAGCCGGGACGACTGCCATCGCGATGATCATTGCCACGCTGTGCCAGAAGGACGCCCAGAACTGCGAGTCCGACAGCAGATGGCGGTAGTTGGCCAGGCCAACCCATTTCATCGGGCCGACTCCTTGCCATTGCGTGAGGCTGATCCCGATGTTCATTACCAGCGGCACCGCGATCACGCCGACGAACAGCACGGCGCTGGGGACCAGGTACAGCGGATATGGAGCGGAAGGACGGGGGCGCCCGGCGCGCAGGGGCCCGGCGGATGGCGGACGGTGCCCCGCAGCGGCCGGGGCCGCCTCGACCCGGGCTGGATGTGTCACGGTGAAGCCCTGCCTTCCTGCTGGGTTGCCTTACCAACATCGGGGGCGGTGCCCGTCACAGCACACCGCCCGTCCGATGGACCGCTGGCTCCGTTCCGGTCAGTGGACAGTCCGGTCAGTGGATAGCCCGGCGGATAGTCCGTTATGGAAAATCCGGTCAGTGGATGGTGGAGACGTACTGGTCATAGGTGGACTGCAGGGTGCCGAGGACCTGGCTGGGGCTGGCGCCGTTCATCAGGTTCTGGGTCTGCTGGAGCAGGGCGTTGTAGAAGGTCGGGGTCGGCCAGTCTGGGTAGTAGGCGAGCCCGTTGTTCTTCGCGAGCGTCTGGAAGTTCTGGATCAGTTGCTGGTTCAGCGGGTTGGTGACCCCTGCCGTGCTGGCCGAGACTGGCACCGCGCCGTTGTTGCCGAGCAGTTTCTGGATGTCCGGCTGCATGGTGATGTTGATGAAGTCATAGGCCAGCTGCTTGTTCGCCGCGTTCTTCGGAACGACCCAGAGGTTCCCGCCCGAACCGGGGTCCATCGTGTTCCCGGGCCACAGGAACGTGCCCCACTGGAAGTTCTTGACCTCACTCTCGAAGAGGCCGAACCACCAGCTGCCTGATACCAGCATCGGGTACTTCTGGCCCTCGAAGGCGGTTCCCATCTGGGTGGCCGTCATCCCGACCGAGTCCTTGGCGATGTAGCCCTTCTTGACCCAGGCCGCGAGCGTGTTCGCGGCATACGTCCAGGCCGCGTCGTGGAAGTTCACCTTGGCCGTGTACCGCTGGTACGCGCTCACCCACGCCGGCGTCGCCCTGCTCAGCGCCAACTCATAGAGGTACTGCATGGCCGCGTAGTCGTTCCCGGCGTTGGCCAGCGGGGTGACGTGCGCCTTGACGAACTTGTCCATGGCCGCGGTGAACTCAGCGAACGTGGTCGGGACACTGATCCCGTACTTGGCGAACAGTTCCTTGTTGTAATAGACCATCAGGTACTCGGCGTAGTTCGGTACCCCGTACCAGTTGCCGGAGCCCATGACCCCCCGCGAGTCGTAGCGCGAGGTCACCTGGAGAGTCGGCGAGAGAAGCTTGTCCCAGCCGTACTTGGTGACCTGCGGCGTAAGATCGGTGAGCAGCCCCTGCTTGGACAGCAGGCCCGTGGTGGCATCACCTTTGTTGTATTCCATGACATCGGGCACGTTATTGGAGTTGAGCACCATGGGCGCGGTCTGCTGCATCTGGTTGAAGCTCTTCTCCGAGAATTCGACCTTTACCCCCGGATGCGCCTTCTTGAAGTCTTTGATGGCCTGGCTCCAGGCGATGTAATAGGCGCTGCCAGGCGCCTCGTACCACCAGACCTTGAGCACCTTGGAAGACGACGAGGTGGAACCGCCACTACCGCTACTACCGCACGCAGCTATACCGGCGAGGCTCGCGATGAGGGCCGCCGCGAGCGCCGTTCCCTTTCTTAGCCCGAACATTGTGTTCCTCCAGCGGGAGATGGATTTGGCCGCGTCGCCCTGGCTGGCGGCGTCTTCGGGGCGTGGAATCTGAGACATCGAAGCGCTTCGACGCGGGTCCTCTTCATTGGGGCCTCCGATGGATATGTCTGATCTATGCGAGATACACGTGTCTACGGGGCATATATGGTCCGCGCGGGGCGCGCACTGCGGCGCGGGCCTGGGTGCCAAGTGGGCTCGATGACATGTTCGTTGCGGGCAACGACACCGCCGCCTGGCCACTGCCGGGGGATCGACCAGTCGGGGATCGACGGACCGGGGATCGACGGACCGGGGATCGACGGACCGGGGATCGACGGACCGGGGATCGACCGCTCGCCGGTGAGGGCGCGGGAAGCCGTGCTCGGCGAAGCCACGGCGTGGCGAGCGACGTCCGAAATCCTAACCAAGGTCCTGCCTCAACTATCGAAACGCTTCGATTCGACACGATGCTAGACGCGGGTTGGCGGCCGACACAACGGATGGTGTCGATCTTTTCGGGAACGGCCGTCCTGGCCGGGCTGGGTTCCGGGCCGGAGTCTCTCGGCCGTGACCATGTCGAAGCGGCCAACGGTGACCGCCCGCCGAGTGCCTGGAAGGCCAGGTTCGGCGGCTGCTACGGCTCTGGACAGCCCCCCATCCCGGGTCTAAGGTACGGATGAATCGAAGCGCTTCGCTGGTCACTCACGAGGTGCCAGTCGAAGCGATTCGACCCGCCGGATGGGCGCCCTGACCCGGGGCGTGCCGGGCACCGAACCGGCCGGGGCCGTGGGCGGCCTGGACGTGATCCGAGCACCCAGGCACCCTGCACAGCCGACACCCTTGGAGCGGGGTAACTCCGGAGGCAGCCCATGGCCCGCATCACCAGGCACCTGATCTCGCCCCAGATCCCAGGCGGGACCAAGCCCGGCGCACTACGCCGCCGCGTCCACGGATGGGTGCCCGCCACCGCCATAAAGCACCCGCGGACGCTCCTGATCATTCTCGTCGTCGCCGCTACGGCCCTGGTAACCCAGCGTTCCATCGCCACATCTCCCGCGGCCGCGGCGGCCGGGACCACATCCGGCGCCGCCGCGGTCCACCACACGATCAGCTACGACCACTATTCGCTGATGGTCGACGGCCGCCGCGTGATCCTGCAGGCCGGGGAGTTCGAGTACTGGCGGCTGCCCAGTCCCAGCCTGTGGCTCGACGTCATGGAGAAAATGAAGGCCGGCGGGTTCAACGCCGTCTCGGTCTACTTCAACTGGGCTTACCACTCGCCCAAGCCTGGCGTGTACGACTTCACCGGCGTGCGGAACGTCGACCAGTTCATGAGCATGGCACAGCAGGCCGGCCTGTATGTCATCGCCCGGCCGGGTCCCTACATCAACGCCGAGACGACCGGCGGCGGCTTCCCCGGCTGGTTGAAGGAGGTCCCGGGGCGGGCCCGCTCCAGTGCGCCCGGATACACCCAGGCCTATACGGACTGGCTCGGGCACATTGACAAGATCATCGCGCGGCACCAGCTCACTCATGGCGGCTCGGTGATCCTGTACCAGGCCGAGAACGAGTACGCCGTCAACACCGACGCGCAGTACATGACCGACCTCCAGGCCAAGGCCCACGCCGACGGCATCGACGTGCCGATCATCTCCAACGACTGCTGCGACGCGGCCAGCTGGACTTCCTCCTGGGCATCCGGGCCCGGGGCGGTCCCGCTCCCCGGCGTGGACACGTACCCGCAGTCCTTCGACTGCGCCAACCCCACCACCACGTGGGGGCCGTGGGGGGCGGGCATCACCGAACGGCTGCGCCCCGACACGCCGGTCATCACGCCCGAATACCAGGCGGGGGCGGTCACCTCGTGGGGCGGCGCCGGCAGCCAGGGGTGCCGCGAGCTCACCGGACCCGGCTACATGAAGGTCTTCTACAAGTCGAATCTGATACTGGGCGGCGTGACCTCCTTCAGCTATTACATGGCTTACGGCGGCACGAGCTGGGGGTGGCTGCCCGGGCCGTGGAACTACACCTCCTATGACTATGGCGCGGCGATCACCGAGGACCGCCAGCTGACCTCCAAGTACGACGAGTTCAAGCGGCAGGGCTACTTCGTGCAGGCGATGACGCCGGTACTGGCGAAAATCGACCCGGCGGCGGCCCCGGTCTCAAGCAACAGCGCTCTCCAGACGGTGGCGCGGGCCAACCCGGACACGGGCACGCAGTTTGTCCTGATTCGGCACGCAACCTCGGCCTCGACCACCACCGAGTCCGGCACGCTCGACTGGATGACGCCTGACGGCCACTACTCGGTACCGGTGCAGATCAGCGGTCATGACGCCAAGGTGCTCGTGGCCGGCTATGACCTCGGCGGACAGCGGCTGGTCTACTCCACTTCGGAGATCATGGCGAACGCCTTCATCGGCGGCCGCGACGTGGCGCTGCTGTACGGGACGGATGGCGTTGGAGGCGAGACGGTGCTGCGGTACTCCAGCCAGCCTACGGTCCATGTGCCCGACGGCACGGTCACGTCCTCCTACGACCCGTCTTCTGGCGATCTGAAGCTGGACTACACCCACAGCGGGCTCGCCCGGGTGCTGATCACCGGTGGCGGGCGCCGCCCGCTGCTGTTGCTGCTCGGTACCGACGCGACCGCGGCGACGTTCTGGCAGGCGGACACCGCCGCCGGGCCGGTCCTGGTCCGCGGCACGTCGCTGGTGCGCTCAGCGCGGCTGGACGGCGGCACCGCGGTCCTGCGCGCCGACCGGGCGAGCGCCGGGGACGTCGAGGTGTTCGGCCCGGCGTCGCTGCGGCGGCTCGTCATCGACGGTCAGCAGGTGGACACCGAGCCGACCGCCAGTGGATCGTTGCTCGGCCAGGTCGGGGGTTCCGGGCCGGTGCACCTGCCCACGCTGACGAACTGGCGTACCCACGCTGAGGCACCCGAGGCGCTGCCCGGCTTCAACGACTCCGCCTGGATCTCAGCCGACCACACCACCACCGCGCTTCCGTACCCGCCGAAGACGCTGCCGGTCCTGTACGCCGATGACTATGGCTTCAACTACGGCAACGTGTGGTACCGCGGCCACTTCACCGCCACCGGGTCGGAGACCGCGGTGAACCTCAACGCGATCACTGGCGGCGGCGGGATCTACGAGGTCTGGCTCAACGGGCACTACCTGGGTTCGGCCAATGGCGGCACCCAGGCGGACAGCGACGTCCACAACCCCAACCCGGGACCAGGGAACTTCACGATCCCGGTGGGCCTGCTCAAGCCGGGCGAGAACTCCGTTCTCTCGGTCCTCGTCGGGAACATGAGCAACAACGACGACTGGATCGCCGACGACAACCGGTTCAAGCAGCCGCGCGGGCTCTACGCCGCGTCGATCGCCGGGTCAAGCGGGACGATCACCTGGAAGATCCAGGGCGCCCGTGGCGGGCAGAACCTGACCGACCCGGTGCGCGGCCCGCTGAACACGGGCGGCCTGTACGGCGAGCGGTCAGGCTGGAATCTGCCCGGCTACCCTGACTCCTCCTGGTCAGCGGTCCCTTCGATCGCGCAGGCGACCGTGTCCAGCGGGGTGACCTGGTACCGCACCACGTTCCGGCTCGACCTGCCCGAAGGCCAGGATGTCCCCGTGGACCTCCGGTTCGGCGGGTCGACCGGGCGCTACCGGGTGATCTTGTTCCTCAACGGCTGGAACCTGGGCCAGTACATCAACGACCTGGGTCCGCAGCACGACTTCGTGCTCCCGGCCGGCCTGCTGCATGAGCACGGGCGCAACACCCTGGCCCTGGCCGTCATCGCCCAGGACGGCAACGTGACGCTCGGCCCGGTGAGCCTGGTAGCGAAGGGAAACGTACGCGGAGGCGTCCCGGTCACCGATGTGCCATCTCCCGCGTACGCCCCGGCGCTTCACGGACAGGCGTGACCGGATGTAGCGGCGCGGCGTGCCGCCCCGACGGCGTCACAGGCGTTCGATGATGGTCACGTTCGCCTGGCCGCCGCCCTCGCACATGGTCACGAGCCCATTCCGGCCGCCGGTGCGCTCCAGCGAGTAGAGCAGCGTCGTCAGCAGCCGGGCGCCGGTCGCGCCGAGCGGATGGCCCAGTGCGATCGCCCCGCCGCTGACGTTCACCTTGGCCAGGTCCGCCCCCGTCGCCCGCTGCCAGGCCAGCACCACCGAGGCGAACGCCTCGTTGATCTCGACCAGGTCGATCTGGTCCAGGGTCATCCCCGCCCGCCGCAGCGCGTGCGCGGTCGCCGCGATCGGCGCGGTGAGCATCATGACCGGGTCGTCGCCGCGGGCGCTGAGGTGGCGGATCCGCGCCCGTGGGCGCAGCCCGTGCGCCCGGACCGCCTGGTCCGAGGCGACCAGCACCGCGGCCGCGGCATCCGCGATCTGGCTAGACAGTGCGGCAGTGATCAGGCCGCCTTCGCGCAGCGGCGCCAACGCGGCCATTTTCGCCGCCGAGGTGTCGCTGCGCGGGCACTCGTCGGTCCAAATCTCCCCGTACGGCACGATCTCCGCGTCGAACGCCCCCGCGCCGATGGCGCCGACCGCCCGCTGGTGGCTGGCCAGCGCGTAGTCCTCCATCTCGCCGCGGCCGATCCCCCACTTGGCGGCGATCATGTCCGCGGAGCGGAACTGGGAGATTTCCTCGGTGCCGTACCTGGCGCGCCAGCCGGCCGACCCGCTGAACGGGTCGTCGAAGCCGAACGCCTGCCCGGCGAGCATCGCCGCCGCGATCGGGATCTGGCTCATGTTCTGCACCCCGCCGGCCACCACGAGGTCGGCGGTCCCGCTGAGCACCGCCTGGGCCGCGAAGTGCACGGCCTGCTGGGACGAGCCGCACTGCCGGTCCACGGTGACGCCGGGAACCGCCTCGGGCAGGCCGGCCGCGAGCCACGCTGTGCGGGCGATGTCGCCCGCCTGCGGGCCGATGGTGTCCACGCAGCCGAAAACGACGTCATCGACGGTCAGCGGATCCAGGTCGGCCCGGGCCAGCAGGGCCCCGATGACGTGGGCGCCGAGATCGGCGGGATGCGCGTCGGCCAGGCCGCCGCCGCGGCGGCCGACGGGGGTCCGGACGGCATCGACCAGGAACGCCTCGGCCACCGTGACTCCCCTCGGCTAGACTTCCTAGAACACGTTCTATTTATACTGGTGAGCCTATCTCCACCTGGGAGCGCAGCGAGGATGCACCTGACCTACACGCCCGAACAGGACCGGCTCCGCCAGCAGTTGCGCGTGTACTTCGCCGGCCTCATGACCCCGGAGGTCCGCGAGTCGCTCGCCGCGGCCGATGGCGACTACGGGAACGGGGAGGCCTACCGCCAGGTCGTCCGGCAGCTCGGCCGCGACGGCTGGCTGGCCCTCAGCTGGCCCGCGGAATACGGCGGGCGTGACGGATCCATGCTCGACCAGCTCATCTTCACTGACGAGGCGGCGATCGCCCGGGTGCCGGTGCCCTTCCTGACCATCAACACCGTTGGCCCGACGATCATGCGGTACGGCACCGCAGAGCAGAAGGCGCGCTACCTGCCGCGGATAGCCGCCGGCGAGATCCACTTCTCCATCGGCTACTCCGAGCCTGAGGCGGGCACCGATCTCGCCGCGCTGCGCACCCGCGCCGTCCGAGTGAAGGGGGATGGGGAGGAGGGTGGGGACGGCTACGTCATCAACGGCCAGAAGCTGTGGACCAGCCTGATCGCCTACGCCGACTACGTGTGGCTGGCCTGCCGGACCGACCCCGAGGCGCCCCGGCACAAGGGCCTGTCCATCCTCATCGTGCCGACCGGCGCACCCGGCTTCTCCTGGACCCCGGTACACACCGTCGCGGGCACCAGCACCAGCGCCACCTACTACTCGGATGTGCGTGTGCCCGCTTCCGCCCTGGTCGGCGAAGAGAACCAGGGCTGGTCGCTGATCACCAACCAGCTCAACCACGAGCGGGTGGCTCTGACATCAGCGGCTCCGATACGTTCGGCATGGAAAGAAGTGTGTGACTGGGCCCGCGCCACCAAGCTGGCCTCCGGGCAGCGGGTCATCGACCAGGAATGGGTCCAGCTGAACCTGGCCCGGGTGCATGCCAAAGCCGAGTTCCTCAAGCTGGTCAACTGGCGGATCGCGGCGCAGGCCGGCCAGGGACTGGGCCCTGCGGCGGCGTCCACGACCAAGGTCTTCGGCACCGAGTTCGCCACCGAGGCGTACCGGCTGCTGATGGAGGTCCTCGGCGCGAGCGCCTGCGTCCGCGAGGGATCCGCCGGCGCCGTCCTGGCGGGCCGGATCGAGCGGATGCACCGCTCTGCCCTGATCCTGACCTTCGGCGGCGGCACCAACGAGGTACAGCGCGACATCATCGCCGCGGCCGGCCTCGGGCTCCCGGCCGCCCGCCGCTGACCACCGGAGAAAAGCCATGGATTTCCTACCTAACGAAGCCCAGCAGGAACTCTCGGCCCTCAGCCGGCGCATCCTCACGCAGCGGGTCACGCCAGAGCGGCTGCGCGAGGTCGAGGCGGCCGGCGACCGGTTCGATCCCGCGCTGTGGGCCGACCTGGCCAGTGCCGGAATCCTCGCCGCCGCGCTGCCCGAGTCGCTGGGCGGAGCGGGGCTCGGCCTGCTTGAGCAGTGTGCAGTCCTGGCCGAAATCGGGCGCACGGTGGCCCCGGCGCCCTACCTCGCCTCGATCGTGCTCGGCGCCGGCGCGCTGGCCCAGTTCGGCACCCCGGAGCAGCAGCACCGATGGGCCGGGCCCGCCGGGCGCGGCGAGCTCATCCTGACCGCCGCCCTGTCCGAGGAGGATGGCGACGACCCCCGTGCCCCGGCGGCCAGTGCCGAGCGCATGAAGGGGGAATGGAGAGGGACGGGGAGGTGGGCGGGGGGTGAGGGCTGGCTGCTGTCCGGCGTGAAGACCGCGGTGCTCGCCGCGCCACGGGCCGGCCTGATGCTGGTGCCGGCCGCGACGCCGCAGGGAGTCACCGTGTTCCTGGTCGCGCCGACCGATGACGGCGTCACGGTGCAGCGGCAGGAGATCACCGACGGCGATAGCGCGGCGCGGCTCGTGCTGGCCGGCGTCGCGCTGCCCGATGACCGGGTGCTCGGCAGCCCCGAAGCGGGAGCGGAGATCACGGACTGGCTGATGTCACGCGGCACCGTCGGGCTGTGCGCGCTGCAACTCGGGGTCGTCGAGCGGGCGCTGGAGCTGACCTCGGAGTACGCGCAGAGCCGGGTGCAGTTCGGCCGGCCGATCGGCAGCTTCCAGGCGGTGGCACAGCGCCTGGCCGACGCCTACATCGACGTCGAGGCGGTCCGGCTCACGATGTGGCAAGCCGCCTGGCGGCTGTCAGCCGGCCTGCCGTGTGACACCGCAGTCGCCACGGCCAAGTTCTGGGCCGCCGACGCAGGCCACCGGATCGCGCACACCGCGGTGCACGTGCACGGCGGAGTGGGCATCGACACGAGCTATCCGCTGCACCGCTACTTCGTCGCGGCCAAGCACCACGAGTTCGCGCTCGGCGGGGCGACGGCCCAGTTGCGCCGCATCGGCGCCGCGCTGGCGAGGGCCGGCTGACGGGACCGGCGTATCAGGTCCGGGCAGTGGGATGCGGATCCGCCGAGGATGCCGCTGATGCTCCACAACTCTGCGGGCCGGACGTAACTTTCAGCCAGCGCCCGAAATCGTGTGGTGGCCTGATCCGGCCGTCCGCCCTGTGACGTGCGCCGAAGCATCGTCCCGCGAATTCCGCGAATTCCGCGAATTCCGCGGCACAGCCCTGTTCACCACGTGTGCCCGGGAACCTACGATCACGCTCACCGAACGTATGGCCTACGGCCGAACCCAAGGAGGCTGGCAACGTGCGGAAGCGACCCGGGACAATCCTGGCCAGTGTGGCCGTCACGATAGCGGCGCTGGGAGCAACGCTGTTCTTCGCGGTGCCTGCGTCGGCGCACGGCGCAATGATGATCCCCGGCAGCCGTACTTTCCTCTGCTATGAGGACGGCATCACCTCCACCGGGCTTCGACCAAGCCAGCCCCGACTGGCCGAAGACGCACCTGACCTCCGGGGCCACCATCCAGATCAGGTACAACAAGTGGGCAGCCCACCCAGGCACCTGGTCCCTGTACATCACGAAGGACGGCTGGGACCCCACCAAGCCCCTGACCTGGGCCGACATGCAGAGCGTGCCGTTCTCCACGAGCACCAACCCGCCGTCGGTGGGGAACCCTGGCAGCATCGACAGCTACTACTACTGGAACGCCACGCTGCCGGCGAACAAGACCGGCTACCACATCATCTACTCGGTGTGGGCGCGCTCGGACAGCAGTGAGACGTTCTACGGCTGCTCCGACGTGGTGTTCGACGGCGGCAACGGCCAGGTCACCGGGATCGGCGCGACCGCTCCGCCGCCCACCACCACGCCGTGCAGCGCGACCTACGCGATCAACCAAACCTGGCCGGGCGGCTTCCTGGGCCAAGTGACGGTGTCGAACCCCACGACATCGACCATGAACGGCTGGACAGTCAGCTGGGTGATGGCGAACGGCGAGACCATCACCAGCTCATGGAACGGGACGCTGTCGCAGGCCGGATCACTCGCCACGATGACCAACGCCAACTGGAACAACGTGCTCGCCCCTGGCGGCAGCACCACGTTCGGCTTCACGGCCAACGAGGCTTCCAGCCCGGTCGTCCCCGCCAGCGTCTCCTGTCAGAGCCCGTAGCGGGATCCCTCGGCGAGTTGCGCGAGCGCGACGAGCGCTGCACCGCTGTGGCGCGCAGAGCCGGATAACTCACCCGGCCTGAAAGGATCTTGGATCGGAAGGCAGTGATTGCGCGCCCAAGAGAACGAAGAGGCCCAGGTGGCGCGGGTCGGTGCTGACCGAGAGCCTGGAACCTGCCCGCGATCTTGCCGATCCCGCCGTGCGGCCTGCGATACTTGTCGGCCATGTCCACGTGGATCATCATGGAGGCCGCGCCGGGTGTCGGCCTGCGGGTCGCGGTCAAGGACATCATCGACGTGGCTGGCCTGCCCACGACGGCGGGGTGCCTCGCCGTTGCCGACCGCGCCCGTCCCGCGTCGGCCGATGCCGCGTGCCTGGCCGGGTTGCGCGCCGCTGCCGCCCGCGGCGAAGCGCACCTGGCCGGCAAGACCAATCTGCATGAACTGGCCTTTGGCATCAGCGGGATCAATAAGGCCTTCGGGACGCCGGCCAATCCCCTCGATCCGGCGCGCGTCCCGGGCGGGTCGTCGAGCGGCTCGGCGGTGGCGGTGGGCAACGGCGAGGCCGACGTGGCGTACGGGTCGGACACCGGAGGGTCAATCCGGATCCCCGCGGCGTGCTGCGGGGTAGCCGGCCTGAAAACCACGTGGGGCCGGGTACCGCTGACCGGCGTGTGGCCGCTTGCGCCGAGCCTGGACACCGTCGGTCCCATGGCGCGTGATGTGGCCGGCCTGATCGCCGGGATGGCGCTGCTCGAACCCGGGTTCGCCGTGTCCGCCCGGTCGCCTCGGGTCGTCGGGCGACTGGCGATGGATGCCGACCCCGCCATCGACGCGGCCGTCGATTCAGCGCTGGCCTCGGCGGGCTGGCAGATCATGCCGATCACCCTGCCGGGACTCGACTCCGCGATGACCGCGGCGCTGACCGTGCTCGACGCCGAGGCGTGGGCATCCGACGGCGCGCTGGTCAGGGCCGCACCGGATCGGATCGGCCGCGACGTGCTGGGCCGGCTGCGCGCGGCCAGCGAGGTCAGCCCGGCGGCGCTCGGTGCGGCCCGCCAGGAGGCGGCCCGGTGGCGGGCGACATTGTCGTCGCTGTGGGACCAGGTCGAGTTGCTGGCCCTCCCGACGCTGCTCGGGTTCCCGCCGACTCTCGACAACGCCAGGGAAATGCTCCGGATCCGGGGGCTCACGGCACCGGTCAACCTGGCCGGCGTTCCCGCGCTGGCCCTGCCGGTACCAACCGGCGGGCCACTGCCAGCCAGCGTTCAGCTCATCGGCCCGGCCGGCAGCGAGGAGCGCCTGCTCGCCGCCGGAGCCGTCCTCGAGCAGGCCGTGCGGACCTGACCTTGCTGCCCGGTCAGCGTTCCGGGTCAGCGTTCCGGGTCAGCGTTCCGGGTCAGCGTTCCGGGTCAGCTTTCCCCGGTCAGCCTTCCCTGGTCAGCTTTCCCCGGTCGGCTTTCCCCGGTCAGTGTTCCCCGGGTCAGCTTCCGCCGGCGAGCGCAGGCCCTCAAGCCGGGTCAGGGCCTCGTCGACCTCTTGCAGCAGAGCTTTGATCACCTCGGCGACCGGGCGGACCTCATTCATCCGGCCGACAATCTGCCCAACCGGCATGGGCACCACGTCGGGCCGGCCCGAGCGCATCAGCCGCTGGTGTGCCTCGCTGACCAGCAGGTTCTGCAGCGGCATGGGGAGCGGCTCGGGAGCGCCCGGTTGTGCCCACGCCTGTGTCCAGCGGTTCTTCAGCAGACGGGCAGGTTTGCCACTGTAGATCCGCGCGCGGACGGTGTCCGACGACGTGGCCGCCAGTAGCGCCTCGCGCATGGCGGGCATGGCCGCCGACAGTGTGTACTCCTCGGTGGTGAGCCAGGCCGAGCCCATCCAGACGCCGACGGCGCCCAGCGCGAGAGCGGCGGCTATCTGGCGGCCGCATCCGATCCCGCCCGCGGCCAGCACGGGCGCCTGCGCGCCGACCGCGTCGACGATCTCCGGTACGAGCACCATGCTCGCGATCTCGCCGGTGTGCCCGCCTGCCTCGTAGCCCTGGGCCACGACTATGTCCACTCCGCTGGCGACGTGACCGCGCGCATGCTCGGCCTTCCCGGCCAGCGCCGCGACCAGCATGCCGGCATCGTGAGCGCGCGAGATGACGTCGGGCGGCGGCGGGCCGAGCGCGTTCGCGATCAGGCGCGCGGGATGGGCCAGGGCCACCTCGACATGCTGCCGCGCGACCGAGTGCAGCCAGCCGAGCACGCCGTCGCCGGTCGGCGAGCCGTCGGGCAGCGGCGGCACACCGAGCTTGATCAGCGTCTGCTCCACGAAATCCTTGTGCGCTGCTGGAATCATCCGGTCCAGGTCGATCGGGGCGCCCTCGGTGGGGATGTGGGCGGGCATCACGACATCGACCCCGTACGGCCGTCCGCCAGTGTTGGCGTCCATCCAGCGCAACGCGGCGTCCAGATCGGCCGGGTCGTTGAAGCGGACGCAGCCCAGCACGCCCAGGCCTCCGGCCCGGCTGATGGCGGCGGCGACGTGCTCGGACGGGGTGAAGCCGACAATGGGGTGCTCGATACCGAGCAGCGTGCACAGCGTCGTCCGCACGGTTCTTCTCACGTGCCCGGGTGGCCGACGCTGGCCGGGTGATCGGTACTGGCCGGGCCGTCCACGCTGGCCGGGCCGTCCACGCTGGCCGGGCCGTCCACGCTGGCCGGGTGGTCCACGCTGGCCGGGCCGTCCACGCTGGCCGGGTGGTCCGCGCTGGCCGGGTGGTCCGCGCTGGATGGGTGGTCCGCGCTGGGCGGGTGCTTGGCCGCTGGGTGGTCGGTGACGTGCTGGCGCGCCCACCCATAGTCGGCCTTGCCTGCTGCTGTGCGGCCGATGGAGTCGACCAGCCAGATGCTGCGCGGCACCTTATAGCCGGCGATCTGGCCGCGAAGGTGTGCCTCGAGCGCGGCCAGGTCGAGCGCCCGGCCCTCCCGCAACTGCACCAGCGCCGCTACGCGCTGCCCGAGACGCTCATCGGGCACGCCGATGACGAGCGCGTCGAAGATGTCGGCGTGTGACTTCAGCGCGCCCTCCACCTCCTCGGGGAAGACCTTCTCGCCACCGGTATTCACGCAGGTGTTGCCCCGGCCGAGCAGGGTCACGCTGCCGTCGGCCTCGACCCGCGCCCAGTCGCCTGGCACCGTGTAGCGCTTCCCGTCCACCTCGGTGAAGATCGCGGCGGACTTGACCGGGTCCTTGTAGTAGCCAAGCGGAAAATGCCCGCCTCTGGCGAGCCTGCCCACTTGCCCGGGACCCGCCCGGTGGCCCTCGTCGTCGAGCACGATGGTGTCCGGGGCGGGCGTGACGGTCGGGCCGCCGCGCTGCTCGGCGCCGGCGGCCACGAAACCCAAGCCAGCGAAGCCGGTCTCAGAGGAGCCGATCGCCTCCGTGATGACGACGTTGGGCAGCAATGTGGTGCAGTCGTCCTTGACCACGGGCGAGAACAGCGCCGCGCTCGAGGAGATGGCCACCAGCGACGAGGCGTCGTAGCCGCCCGCCCGGTAGGCGTCGATCAGCGGCCGGGCCATCGCGTCGCCGATGATGACGAGCAGGTTGACCTTGCGCCGCTCCACCGTGCGCCAGATCTCGTGGGCGTCGAAGCGCGGCATCAGCACGATCGTCTCGCCGGCGAACAGCCCGCCGAGCGTGGCCACCTGCGCGGCGCCATGGATCAGCGGTGCCGCGCAGAGCTTGACGAGCCCGCCCGATTGCAGACCGCGGCGGGACTGCTCCCATTCGTCAGCCAACGGGACGCCGGTGACGAAGTTGATGCCCCCGGCGAGGGTGCGCCAGATGTCCTCGTGACGCCACATGACGCCCTTGGGATAGCCGGTTGTGCCGCCGGTGTAGATGATGTAGACGTCGTCGCTGCTGCGCGGCGGGAAGTCGCGCTCCGCCGAGGCGGCCGCCAGGGCTGCCTCGTACTCGGTCCCCGCGCCGATGTCGGCGTCGCTGCCGTCGTCGATCACGACTGTGCCGCGCAGGCCGGGCGCGGTCGGCGCTACCGCCGCCACGCGCGGCGCGAACTCCCTGTCGTAGACGAGCGCGGCCGGGTCCGAGTCCTCGAACATGTAGCGCAACTCGTTCTCGACGTAGCGGTAATTGATATTCACCGTGACGGCGCGGAGCTTGCACGCTGCGATGATCGCCTCGGCTGCCTCGATGGAATTGCGGGCGTAGAGCCCGACGTGGTCTCCTGGCCTCACCCCGATCCCAGCCAGGTGATGAGCCAGCCGGTTCGCGCGCCCTTCAAGCTCGCTATAGGTCACCTGCCTGTCGCCGCAGGCCACCGCGATACGGTCCGGGAAGGCGTCAACAGCATGCTCGAAGATGTCCGCGAAGTTCAGGGCCATGGGAATGAAACTAGAACGTGTTATCGTTTCGAGCAACCCTCTGCCGGGTCCAAAAGTGAGGAGATGTCGCCGCGATGACCTCGACGCCCGCGCCAGCGGCTGGGTCCGCCGCAGACACAGGGCCGCCGCACGCCGACGACATAGGGCCGCCGCCCGCCGACGACACCGCGCAGTCGCACGCTGAGGACCCAGGGCGGCCGCACGCTGATCAAGCCGCGCAGCCGCACGCCGAGGACCCAGGGCGACCGCCCGCCGACGACACCGCGCAGCCGCACGCGCTGATTGAGCGCCGGGGGCACGTTCTGATCGTGACGATGAACCGCCCAGAGGCGCGCAACGCGCTGAGCGGGCCGATGATGGCCCTGATGCGTCAGGCCTGGGACCAGACGGACAGCGACCCCGATATCAGGGTCTGCGTACTGACCGGCGCGGGCGGGGCGTTCTGCGCGGGCGCCGACCTGAAGGCCATGACCATCTCGCACCCGGGTGAGCAGTTCCGCACCGGGGACTGGGATATGTCGGTGGTAGAGGCGCTGCTCAAGGGGCGCCGCCTGACCAAGCCGCTGATCGCGGCCGTCGAGGGGCCGGCGATCGCGGGCGGCACCGAGATCCTGCAGGCCACCGACATACGGGTGGCCGGCGAGAGCGCCAGATTTGGCATCTCCGAGGCCCGCTGGGGGCTCTTCCCGCTGGGCGGATCTGCGGTGCGGCTGCCGCGGCAGATCCCGTACACGATCGCTGCCGACCTGCTGCTTACCGGGCGGCACATCAGCGCGGCCGAGGCCAGGGAGATCGGCCTGATCGGACATGTGGTGCCAGACGGCCAGGCGCTGGCGAAGGCGCTGGAGATCGCGGACATGATCGCGGCGAACGGGCCCGTCGCCGTGCGCGCGATCCTGCGGGCGATCCGGGCGACCGAGGGCATGGCCGAGAACGACGCGTTCGCGGTCGAGTCCAGCATCGGCATGGCGGTGTTCCGCAGCGAGGACGCCAAGGAAGGCCCCCGCGCCTTCACCGAGAAGCGCAAACCCGAGTTCCGCGACCGCTAGACGAGTGATTCCTGATCGGGCCAATGGCGGTCTACTTGGCGGCTAGGACGTTGACGGGCCGAATCTCCGGTTCGCGGGCCAGCAGATCGGCCGACACTTCGGCTAGCGCAGCCGGTATCTGGCCGTTGATGTGCGCGGTGCGGGCGTCGCCGGTGGCGAAGGTGTCGAAGATGCCGTAGCTGATGTCGCTGATCTTGAACGCGTACCAGGTGACGGTGCCCTGCTCGGCGACGGCCAGCTCCCGGCCGGCCTTGAGGAATGCCGCCAGTTGTTCGCCCTTACCGGCTTTGGCTTCCAGCAGCGCCAGTATGCCCAGCGTCACGGTCATGGAACGGTGTCCTCCCAGCGATAGCATCATCGCGGGGCCGTTCAGCCCGCTTCCACGTAGTTAGCGTCGTCAGCCTCCAGGTTTCTTACCTCTGGCCTGCCGGCTTCGACCAGACGGTCACGCGTTTCCTCGCCGCCTGCATTGAACGGTGAAGTGCGTCGGCAGGCTCGCTCTGAGCAGCTGCAGGGATGCGTTCCCACTCCGCCAGACGGCGGACCCGATCGGGCCCGCCGTCTGGCCTGGTGGCTGTGGCTAGCGTGGGGGGAACTGTGAGTTGGGAGCGGGGGGGGCGAGGTTGGCGGTGGGGGCGGCGGCGGTGAAGCCGATCACCGCGCAGTTGATGTCCACGCCGACCGAGCCGTAAGGGGCCGGCTTGCCGGTGGCCGGGTCGACACCGGTGAGCAGGTCGGGCCGGGTGGCGGCCAGGTTGAACACGACGTTCTCGTCGATCTGGCGGGTATTCAGTCCTTCGCTGACCGCCTTGGGGGTCCACAGGCCCAGCTGCGCGTCCCATAGCGGGCTGTAGGCGTCGGCGTGCCGGAGGTCGGCCAGGGTCGGGAAGTCACCGAACACGTTCAGCAGGTCGCCGCCGTTGCGCAGGGCGTCGATCATCGCGGTGTTGCCGGCGGAGGCGTCCGACGAGGCGAACCCGTCCTTGACCAGGTGCACGAATCCTTGGGCGTTCGGGTTGCCGGCGCCGGTCTGGCCGTTGATGAAGCCGAACAACCGCTCGCGGGCCGAGCCGAGGAAGTCATCCCCGCCGTTGAACGAAGCGTTGTTCAACGCCGGCACGTAGGTGGAGCGTTCCAGCACCGCGGTCAGCGGCTGGCCGGCGTCGGTGCTGAGGTACAGGATCGGCTGGCCGGCGTCGAAGCCCTTCACGAACAGCAGGTCCACCCACGACTCGACGAACTGGCCGGGCTTGGACGGGCCCGCGATGTGGATGCCCAGCACGCGGTCGGCGGTGTTGGTGTGGTGCACCACGTCGAAGGGCCCGTCGCCGGTGGCCACGATCGGCGCGTTGTAGACGACGTCGGAGCCGGCGATCTTGATGAACGGGCTATACCGCGGGTCCGCCACGGAACCGGGCTGGAACTTGGCCAGCGGGAACCCGGTCGGCCCGGGCGTCGCGATACGGGTCGGGCTGAAGTCCGGCGCTCCGGCGAAGTGCACGGCCGCGGGCCCGAACGGGTTGGCCTGCGGTGTCGGCGAGCCGAGCGTCACGGTCTGCACCGCGGCCGGGTCGCTGATCGCGATGTTGGCAAGCTTGGGCGCGTAGTTCACGCCCAGGTCGTGCGCCAGCCCGGCATCAGAGGCGTCCAGCAGCACGTACCACACGGTCTTGCCGTTCGCGGTGCCCGGGTACAGCGGCAGCCGCACCGTCTCCTTGCTGAGGTCGACCTGGAGCGCGCTTTCTTCGGTCAGGTGATTCCGGGGCAGCAGGCCCGTCAACTGGCCCAGGTTCCCGGCCTGGGCCGCCGTGGCCTTGGATGGCGCGGCGTGCGCCCCGCCGGACGCCACGGTGATGAGCACCGCCGAGACGGCGACCAGCACGGCGGCGACGGCCGCCAGCGACCATTTGCGTTTCAAGATCTTCATCTGCTGTCCTTCTCCTCCGGCGGGGCCGGAACACCGAGGGCGGCGACCTGTCACCGCGCTGTCTGGCTTACCCCTGGTTGGTGTGCGCGGCGGGCCGGGGTCTTACCGCCCGTCGGCGCGCAGAAGGATTACGAAAAAATGACGCGGTCTTTCAATGCGGCCGCCGGAAGCTAGGTGCCGGTCAGTCCGCCTCGCCGCGCACCGCGGCCAGCAGTCCCGCGAAGTCCTCGCCACACGGGCCGCACGCGCGCAGGTGCGCCGCGATGCCCGGGTACCGCTGCTCCGCCGGGGCGCCCGCCGCCACCAGCTCGGCGTAGATGTGCAGCATCTCCATCGCCTGGGCGCAGCCCACGTCACGCGGATCGGTCCGCAGGAAGCGGTCGAGTTCTGACCAGCCGTTCATGAGCTCCTCGAAGAGTCATCGCCTATGTACCCGTTAGCGACAAGAGCAGACCGCAGCTTGCGCCGGGCGTCGAACAGCGTCTTGTAGATCGCGTTGCGGTTGGAGGCCAGCTCAATGACCAAGGTATCCAGCGGAACCTCGTTGAGCACGATCGCGACGAAGACCACGCGCTGCCGCGCGGTAAGCACCTCATCCACGGCCCGGTACAGCGCGCCCAGCAGATCGCGCCACTCGGCCTCCCGCGCCGGGTCGAAGCCGAAACGGTCCGGCAGCCGGTCCCAGTCCTCGGCGTCCAGCGGCACGCCCGGGTTCCGCCAGAAATGCCGCCCGATCTTGCCCGATACCTCGAAGATGACGAACTTATACGCCCAGGTCGTGAACCGGCTCTCGCCGCGGAACTGCCCGAGCTTTCTGGTGATGGCTATCAGCGCGTCGGCCGCGGCCTGGCAGGCCAGGTCGTCGAGCTCGGGCCCGGCGATCCGCACCCGGGGGCCGCGCCGCCGCGCCTCCGCCCGCGCGACGCGCACCAGCAGCTCATGCAGCCGCGCCAGTGCCGCCTCCCGCGACGGACCCGTCTCGGCGAGTACCCGAAGCCACCAGGCTGACTCAGGGTCGAGCCCGGTAGCGGTGCCAGGAGTCTCATCTACCATGCGGTTAACCGGCATCGTCGCCGTGCTACATAACATACGGCTACCTGGCCCCTGGCCGGATCGCCCTGGGCCGCAGCACCACCGGCCGCAGCCGCGGTTCCGTGCCCGGGATACCCCTGGTTGGCCAAGCACCGTAAGACCGGTGAACACCGCAGATACTAACAGTGCATGACCGAGATGACAGTGCGGGCGGCCAGGCTTCAGATGGCTCGCTCGCGGTCGGCCCAGTAGGGATCGCGCAGCCGCCGTTTGTAAAGCTTCCCGTTCGGATCGCGCGGCAGCTCATCGACGTAGTCGATGGTCCGCGGCAGCTTGAACCGCGCCACGCGGTCGCCGAGGAACGCCAGCAGATCCTCGGTCAGCCCGGCGCCAGTCTCGACCCCGGCCGCCGGCTCGACCACCGCCTTGATCTCTTCCCCCCAGTCGTCGTGGGGGATGCCGAAGACCGCGACATCGGCGACCGCGGGGTGACAGGACAGCTCGGACTCGATCTCGGCCGGGTAGATGTTCACCCCGCCGGAGATGATCACGTCGCTGCTGCGGTCGCAGAGGTACAGGTAGCCGTCCTCGTCCAGATAGCCGATGTCCCCGACGGTGAACAGGTCGCCTGCCCGCGCTGCCTCCGTCTTCTCCTCGTCCCGGTGGTAGGAGAAGACGGACGTGCCCATCTTCATGTAGACCAGGCCCTGCTGACCGGGGGCCACCTCATTGTGGGCCCGGTCCAGCACCTTGACCTGCGAGCCCCGCCACGGCAGGCCGACCGAGCCCGGCTTGCGCAGCCACTCCTGGGACGTGATCAGCGTCCCGCCGCCCTCGGTCGCGGCGTAGTACTCGACGATGACCGGTCCCAGCCATTCGATCATCCGCTGCTTGACCTCGAGCGGGCATGGCGCCGCGCTGTGAATCACGGCGCGCAGCGAGCTTGTGTCATATCGGGCGCGTACCTCGTCGGGTAGCGCGAGCATCCGCTGGAAATGGGTCGGTACCGCGTGGGTGTGCGTCACCCGGTGCCTCTCGATGAGCCGCAGCGTCTCCTCCGCGTCCCAGCGGTCCATCAGCACCACGGGATGACCGAGTTGGATCGAGATCGCGGCGAAGTTGAGCACGGCGGTGTGGTAGAGCGGCGAGCCGCACAGGTGCACGTGGTCGTCGTACGGCGCGAGGTCGAACAGGCTGAAGAACCAGGTCGCCATCACCGCCGCGTCATCCGGGTCGGTGCCGGTGAGCGGGCGGCGCACGCCCTTGGGCCGGCCGGAAGTACCGGATGTGTACAGCATCGGCGCGCCGTGCGTCCGCGGGTACGGGCGCTCGGCCGACCCGTCGTCGCCCAGCCGGCTGAGCGGTTCGAAGCCCGGCACCGAGCCGACCGCGAACCGGGGCTTGATCCCGGCCATGTCGGCCGCCTCAGCGGCAACCTCGGCGTAGCGCTCGTGGGCCACGAAAGCGCCGGCCGCGCTGTCGCCGAGGATATAGGCGACCTCAGCGGCGACCTGGTGCCAGTTGATGGGCACCACGTACAGGCCGGTCTCGATCGCGGCGAAGTAGATCGCGAGGGCGGTCGCGCTGTTGGGCAGCAGCGCCGCGACCGCGTCTCCCGCGCTGAGGCCCAAGGCTTGCAGGCCCCGGCCGTAGCGGTCGGCCTCGCTGGCTAGCTCGGCGTAGCTCACCACGCGGCCGTCCGGCTCGATGACGGCGGCCTGGTCCGGCGAGCTTGCGGCGATGGCCCACAGGCCGATGGCGTTCACTGGCCTAATGTAGAACACGTTCTATAACGGTACAAGCTCGGCCCGGGCGGATCAGTTCGTGTCTATTGCCGGCCCTTGAGGAAACATGTTTCACTCTGATGCGTGAGCCAGCCGTTGCGCGCGCCGCTGGAGATCGGGTTCGATTACACCCGGTCGCTGGGACCGACGCTGAGCCAGTTCATGACGGCCCTGGCCGACCGGCGCATCCTCGGTGCGCGCGCCGCGGATGGCAGGGTGCACGCCCCGCCGTTCGAGTACGACCCGGTGACCTTCGCCCCGCCTGCCGATCTGGTGGACGTCGGGTCCGAGGGGAGCGTCACCAGCTGGTCGTGGATGCCGGAGCCGCTGGAAGGCCAGCCGCTGGCGCATCCGTTCGCCTGGGCGCTGATCCGGCTGGACGGCGCGGACACCGCGTTGCTGCACGCGGTGGATGCCGGCTCAGCCACCGCCATGCGGACGGGCATGCGGGTCCGGGTACGGTGGGCCGCCAGCCCGGTAGGCAACATCCGTGATATCGCCTGCTTCGAACCGTACGACCCACCCGAGCAAGCCGCGCCCGAACAAGCCGCGCCCGAACAAGCCGGGCGCGAGCAGGCTGGGCCGGAACAGGCCGCACCCGAGCAGGCCGGCCAGGAGCAGGCTGGGCGCGAGCAGGCCGCACCCGAGCAGACTGGGCGGGAGCAGTCCGCACCCGAACAGGCCGCACCCGCGCAGGCCGGGCGGGAGCAGTCCGCCCCGGAACAGGCCGGGCCGCCCGCCGCCGGGCCCGCCGCGCCGGAGACACCGCAGCCGGTGACCATGATCACCGCGCCGGTGCGGCTGCACTACGAGCACACGGCCTCGCCCGAAGAAAGCAGCTATCTGCGCGGGCTGGCCGCGGGCCGGCTGCTCGGGCAGCGCTGCCGCGTATGCGGCAAGGTCTACATCCCGCCGCGGGGGGCCTGCCCCACTGACGGAGTCCCGACGACCGATGAGGTGGAACTGCCCGACACCGGCACGGTGACCACGTTCTGTGTGGTCAACGTGCCCTATCCCGGGCAGCGGGTCGCACCTCCCTACGTGACGGCGGCCGTGCTGCTCGACGGTGCCGACATCGCGTTCCAGCACCTCATCCTGGGCTGCGAGGCAAGCGAGGTACGGATGGGCATGCGGGTCACAGCGGTCTGGAGGCCCCGCGACGAGTGGGGCACGACGCCCGAAAACATCGACCACTTCCGGCCTACCGGGGAGCCGGACGCGCCGTATGAGTCCTACGCCCACCACCTCTGAAGGACGGCCACCGTGACCGACGCCGCCGTCATCGGCTTCGCCCAGTCCCCCTGCGTCCGGCGCGGCGAGGGCACCACCAGCGGGGTGGAGATGCTCGTGCCGATCTTCCAGGAGGTGCTGCACAGCACCGGGCTGGCCAAGGACGACATCGGCTTCTGGTGCTCTGGCTCCTCGGACTACCTGGCCGGCCGGGCGTTCTCGTTCGTCCAGGCGGTCGACGCGATCGGCGCCTTCCCGCCGATCATGGAATCGCACGTGGAGATGGACGGCGCCTGGGCACTCTACGAGGCCTGGGTGAAGATCCTCACCGGCGAGGCCGACGTCGCGCTGGCGTACGGTTTTGGCAAGTCGTCCGCGGGAGACCTGCGGCGCGTGCTTGCCCTCCAGCTCGACCCGTACCTGCTCGCCCCGCTCTGGCCGGACTCGGTGAGCATCGCGGCGCTGCAGGCCAGGCTCGGTATCGAGGCCGGGATGTGGAGCGAGAAGGAGATGGCCGAGGTAGCCGCGCGCAGCCGCGCCGCCGCGGCCGGGAACCCGCAGGCGCAGGTGTCCGGCGAGATCTCCGCCGAGGAACTGCTCGACCGACCCTACATCGCCGATCCGCTGCGGGCCCATGACTGCGCGCCGGTCGGCGACGGAGCCGCCGTCGTGATACTCGCTTCCGGCGAGCGGGCCCGTGAGCTGTGCGCGCGGCCGGCCTGGATCACCGGGTTCGAGCACCGGATCGACTCGGCGTCGCTGGGAGCCCGCGACCTGACCACGGCGCCGTCAGCGGCAGCCGCCGCCCGCGCGGCGGGAGTGGGGACCGGGCGGGCCGGGTCGGCGGGCGGGCCGGGCGCACCAGGCGGGGCGGGCGGGCCGGGCATCGATTGTGCGGAGTTGCATGCGCCATTCACCCACCAGGAGATCCTGCTGCGCGGCGCGCTGGGCCTCGGTGACGACGTCCGGATCAACCCCTCGGGCGGCGCGCTCTGCGGCAACCCGATGTTCGCCGCCGGCCTGGCCCGGATCGGGACGGCGGCGCGGGAGATCATGTCTGGCCGCGCCGACCGTGCCCTTGGCCACGCCACCAGCGGCCCAGCCCTGCAGCAGAACCTGGTCTGCGTCATGGAGGTCCGGTCATGACCGAGCCGAAGAGCCGGAGGCAAGCGGGAAAACAGAGTGCCGCAGTTCTCGGGGTCGGTCAGACCCGCCACCGGTCCCGGCGGACCGATGTGTCGATCGCCGGGCTGTGCCGGGAGGCGGTGGACCGAGCGCTCGCCGACGCCGGCACCGTATTGGGGGAGATCGACGCTGTTGTCGTTGGGAAAGCTCCTGATTTGTTCGAGGGCGTGATGATGCCCGAGCTTTATCTCACGGACGCGCTCGGCGCTACGGGCAAGCCGCTGCTCCGCGTGCATACGGCGGGCTCCGTCGGCGGCGCGACCGGCATCGTCGCGGCGAGCCTCGTCCAGGCCGGCGTGCATCGCAGGGTGCTTGCGGTCGCGTTCGAGAAGCAGTCGGAGTCCAATGCGATGTGGGCGCTGTCGATAACGCCGCCGTTCAGCATGCCGCTGCTGGCCGGCGCGGGCGGGTACTTCGCGCCGCACATCCGCGCCTACATCCGGCGCAGCGGCGCGCCCGAGCACATCGGCGCGATGGTGGCGGTCAAGGACCGGCGCAACGGCAGCCTCAACCCGTACGCCCACCTCCAGCAGCCTGACATCACGCTGGAGTCGGTCCGCTCCTCTCCCATGCTGTGGGATCCGGTCCGCTATGACGAGACATGCCCCTCCTCGGACGGCGCGTGCGCGGTGGTCATCGGCGACCAGGCGACGGCCGAGGCCAGCGAGTCCACCGGCCGGCCTGTGGCCTGGATCCGCGCCACCTCGATGCGCACCGAGCCGACCATGTTCGCCGGCAAGGACCACGTCAACCCCAGGGCCGGCGCCGCGGCCGCCGCCGCGCTATGGCAGCAGGCAGGCATCACCGACCCGCTCGATGAGATCGACGTCGCCGAGATCTACGTCCCGTTCTCCTGGTTCGAGCCGATGTGGCTGGAGAACCTCGGCTTCGCTGAACCAGGCGAGGGCTGGCGGCTCACCGAGGCCGGGGAGACAGAGATCGGCGGCAGGCTGCCGGTCAATCCGTCGGGCGGAGTGCTCAGCTCCAACCCGATCGGGGCTTCGGGCCTGCTGCGTTTTGCGGAAGCGGCCTTGCAGGTCATGGGCAAGGCCGGCGCCCACCAGGTCGCCGGGGCGAGCACCGCTCTTGGCCATGCCTACGGCGGTGGGTCGCAGTATTTCTCCATGTGGGTGGTGGCCGCGACGCCCCGCTGACGGCCCCCGCCGGGCCGGCGCCTTACCGGTAGCTGACTGGCAGCTTCTTGATGCCGTTGAGCCAGCCTGAACGCAGCCGCTCCGCGTCTCCGGTCAGCTTGATGCCCGGCATGCCGTCGGCGATCGCGTTGAAGATCAGGTCGATCTCCAGCCGGGCCAGGTTCACGCCGAGGCAATAATGCGTCCCGGTGCCGCCGAAGCCCAGCTGGGGGTTGGGGTCGCGCAGGATATCGAACTTCTCCGGTGCCTCGAAGACCTCCTCGTCGAAGTTGGCCGACCGGTAGAACAGGCCGACTCGCTGGCCAGCCTTGATCTGCTGACCACCTAGGGTGGTATCGGCAAGAGCGGTGCGCTGGAACGCCGTCACCGGGGTCGCCCACCGGACGATCTCATCGACCGCGGACTCGGGCCGCTCGGCCAGGAATCGCTCCCACTGGTCCGGATGGTCGAAGAAAGCCAGCATCCCGTGCGATATCGCGTTGCGGGTGGTCTCGTTGCCCGCGACGGCCAGCAGGATCACGAAGAAACCGAACTCGTCCGCTGAAAGCTGGCCGCCGTCCACCTGGGCGTGGACAAGCTTGGTGACAATGTCGTCCTTAGGGCAGCCGCGGCGATCCTCCGCCATGATCATGGCATAGCCGACGAGTTCCGCGGCGGCAGCCTGGCTGTCGCCGCCGTACTCCGGATCGTCGTAGCCGATCATCTCGTTGGACCAGGCGAAGATCTTGCGCCGGTCCTCCTGCGGTATCCCGAGCAGTTCGGCGATCGCCTGCAGCGGGAGCTCGGCCGCGACATCGGTGACGAAGTCGCCGGTGCCCTCGGCGAGTGCCGTCTGCACGATCCGCTCGGCACGGGCGGTCAGCGCCTCGCGCAGGTTCCTGATCGCCCTGGGGGTGAAGCCCCGCGAGACGATGCCGCGCAGCTTCGTATGCTGCGGCGGGTCGATGTTGAGCATGATGAGCCGCTGCATCTCGATCGACTCCTGGGTGACCTGCCGCCCATGCCGGATGATCGCGGTCTTTTCCTGGCTCGAGTAGAGCTCGCTGGAGCGGGACACCTCCAGCACGTCCGCGTGCTTGGTGACCACCCAGTACCCGTCGTCGTCGAAGCCGGAAGCGCCGCGTGGCTGCACGTTCCACCAGACTGGCGCCGTGCGCCGCAGCTCGGCGAACTCGTCCATGGGCATCCGGCTGGCGTAGAGGTCGGGATCGGTGAAGTCGAAACCCGGCGGGATGTTCGGCTCGGCCATCGCTGCCTCCGCTATAACGTGTTCTACTTTGATTCAACCACGCGAGCCTGTCTTCGTGAACTGGCGCTCGCGTCCGGGTATGCAACGCGTTCTACTATGAGATCGGCTGAACGAGGGACGGAGGAGCTGCCGTGGGCACTGCGGTGATCGTGGAGGCGGTGCGGACCCCGATCGGCAAGCGCGGCGGCGCGCTGGCAGGCCTGCACCCCGCGGAGATCCTCGGCAGTGCGCAGTTGGCCCTGCTGGACCGGGCGGCCATAGAGGCCGCCGACGTCGAGCAGGTCGTCGGCGGCTGTGTGACACAGGCGGGCGAGCAGTCGAACAACATCACCCGCACATCATGGCTGAACGCGGGACTGCCCTATCAGGCCGGCTGCCTCACCCTCGACGCCCAGTGCGGCTCGGCGCAGCAGGCCGCGCACCTCGTCGCCGGCCTCATCGCGGCCGACGCCATCCAGGTCGGCATCGCCTGCGGGGTGGAGGCGATGAGCCGGGTGCCCTTGCGGGCGAATGTGGGCACGGACGCCGGAACACCCAGGCCCGCCTCCTGGGACATCGACCTGCCGAATCAGTTCGTCGCCGCAGAACGCATCGCGCTGCGGCGCGGGCTGTCGCGCGTCCAGGTCGACGAGTTCGGCTTGCGCTCGCAGACGGCGGCCCAGCTCGCCTGGGCGCAGGGGCGTTTCGACCGCGAGATCATGCCCGTCAAGGCCCCGGTCCTGGATGCCGACCGCCAGCCCACCGGCGAGACGCGGACGGTCGACCGCGACGAGGGCCTACGTGAGACGAGCCTGGAGGCACTGGCCGGGCTGCGGCCCGTGCTCGAGGACGGCGTGCATACCGCGGGCACGTCATCGCAGATTTCTGACGGCGCCGCCGCAATACTGCTGCTCGAAGCGCGCCGGGCGGACGAACTCGGCCTGCGGCCGCGCGCGCGGATCGTCGCCCAGTGCCTCATCGGCGCCGAGCCCTACTACCATCTCGACGGGCCCATCGCGGCCACCGACCGGGTGCTCGTGCGCAGCGGCATGACCATCGGCGACATCGATCTGTTCGAGGTCAACGAGGCGTTCGCCTCGGTGGTGCTTTCCTGGCTGAGCGTGCACCGGCCCGACCCGGAGCGGGTCAATGTGAACGGCGGCGCCATCGCGCTCGGCCACCCGGTGGGCAGCACCGGCGCCCGGCTGATCACCACCGCGCTGCACGAACTGGAGCGGCGGGACGCCAGCACGGCACTGATCACCATGTGCGCCGGTGGCGCGATGTCCACCGCCACGATCATCGAGCGCCTCTAAGCTTGCCTGTTCGGAAACCTATGCGACCCGTAGGAGAGCCAGTTGCGCGGGAGGCGGGCCGTTGCCGGTGCCATGTTGCTGCCTGGCCAGCCGCCGGGTCATGATGATGATCATGGACCAGTAGACCATGGCGGCGTGATGCTCGCTGAGCCGTTCGTAATCGCGGACGGTGCGCCGGGAGCTGGTGATCCAGGCGAACGTCCGCTCTACTACCCAGCGGCGCCGCAGCACGACGAAGATGTGCGCGGTGTTGCGTTTGACGATCTCGATGGTCAGCCGCAGGTTCGCTTGCGCCCAGGCCAGCAGCTTGCCTGCATAGCCGCCGTCGGCCCAGGCCAGGGTGAGGGTGTGGAAGCGGGAGCGCAGGCGCCACAGCAGCGCCCGGACGCCGTCGCGGTCTTGGGCGGATGCGGCGGTCACCACGATCACCAGCAGCAGGCCCATGACATCGACGGCGATGTGCCGCTTGCGTTGATCTTCTTTCCCGCGTCGAAGCCGCGGCTGGTCCTGGCGACTTGTTCGGCGGCCTTCACCGACTGGGAGTCGATGACCGCGGCGGTCAGCTCGGGGCTGCGGCCGGCTGCGATGCGGCATAGCTCGCGCAGCTCATCATGCATGGCGGCGGTCGCGCCGGATTCCTGCCAGCCGCCGGGGTAGCCATAGACGATGGACCAGGGCGGGAAGTCGGCGGGCATCGCCCGCCACTGGATGCCTTCCTTGACCAGGTAGCGGATCGCGTCCGCGATGTCACGGCGGCAATGCTGGGCCGGGCGGCCTCCCCTGCCCTGCTTCCAGGCGGGCCCGGGCAGGACAGCCCGCCGGTTTTCTTAGGCCAGCCCTGCTTCCAGCCCCTTGACTTTGTACTGCAAAGCGAGCTAGCTTTGTGACACAAAACCAAGGAGGCTGCCATGAACGAGGGAACCAGCATGAAAGATGGCCCGGGCACTGGCGAGGCGGCGGGCCTGGATGCACAGGGCGCGGCGGTCATCGCGCAGGAGGCGCGCGAGCGGGCCCGGCGTGAGCTGTGGGTCAGGCGCCCGGTGCTGTTCGTGACCTGGGGGCTGGTCGTGCTCGTCAGCTACGGTGCGATGTGGCTGTCGGTCCGTGGGCAGCACCCCTATCACGGGCCGGCGTGGGAGGCGCTTCTGCTGGCGTTCTTGCTCTTCGTGGCCGCTGCGGGCGCCACAGCGAACGTGGTGGACCGGGCAGCCAGCGGCGTCGGCGGCCGGTCTGAGCTGCGGCGGGGCATCCTCGCCCTGGCTCTGGTCGTCGGGTTCGCCGCGCTGGAGATCGAGAAGCAAGCGCTGTGGCATGCCGGTGCCGGCCGGCCGATCGCCGCCCTGTTCGGGGAGGCCATACCCCTGCTGGTCGCGGGCCTGGTCTTCGTCGCCAGCTCCGCCGTCACTGCCAGGCTGGACTGGCCACGGCTCGCCCTGGGCCTGTGGCTGCTGGCGGTTGCGGCTGGCGGTGCCTGGGCGGGCCCGGTGACCAACCTGGCAGTCTGCGCGCTGGCGGGCGGCGGCGGGATCTTGCTGATGGCGGCCATCGAGCCCCGGCTGCGCCGCTCATGAGCAACAGCCTCGACCCGGTGATCCACGTCCCCGCACGGCTGCGCATCATGGTGACACTGGCGGCCCTGCCTGAGGGCGACGACCTGTCCTTCACCCGGCTGCAGGACCTGATCGAGCTGACACCAGGCAACCTGATCACCCACCTGCGCAAACTCCAGGACGCCGGGTACGTGACGACCGAGAGGAACGGCAGCGGCGTCACCGCCCGGACCTCGGTCACGGTCACCCACGCAGGCCGGGCCGCGCTGGAACACTACACAACGGTGCTGCGGAAACTACTCGACACCGCCAGCCGCCATTAGCCTGACATTCCCCGGCCAGGACACGCTGACCCGAAACCGCAATGGTCCTGACCCACAGCCCGCTCCGGCTAAGCCCGGCACACCCGGACCGCGCCCTGCCAGCCGTCAGACCCTGCCGCATAGGTTTCCGAACAGGCTCTAAACTTGTGGTTTAACCCGTGCGTGCCTGTCGCTCTTTGAGTGTTGTGTCGCGTTTGATGGTTTTCCCGACCTCTGGGCGGCGTGCTGTGATCTTGTTCTTTGATCCTTTCGGACGGCCTGGGCCGGGCCGGGAGGGTTTGG
>WNFG01000165.1_pt1 | contig 55472 bp, 43 predicted proteins | sample 5400431 | NCBI WGS metagenome assembly WNFG01 (sample SAMN13153346, study PRJNA577476) | soil metagenome | isolation source: 120 cm saprolite under Douglas fir tree site 2 hole 3 replicate 2 | place: USA:California | collected 2015-04-18
AGGACGCACCTTGCAGGTGAGAATTCGTAGTCTTCGGTTCACACAGCCTACCGGCGTTCTACGCTGGCGTACGGCCTCATTCAGGCTCCTCGCGCCTGCCACTCTGTAAAACACATCCCGCTATCGACGGATCGGGGCCCACTCCCTCACCTTCAATTCCCATCTAGCCCGTGCTAGGCTATGCAATTGCTTTCATTGATTGCATGGGCCGGATAAATCTTCATTCCCGTGCGCGAGCTCTCTCCGCGCTGCGTTCCTTGGTTTTCCTGACCGCGCTTCTTGCCGCCCTCGCCGGCCCTCTGCGAGGTGCTCAGCAGGTTCATTTGCCTTCTTCGAAATCCGGCATCGCCGAGTTGGAAGCAAGAACACAGAGCCGCCGGGGCGACGTCACCACCGCCAATGGTGATGTCGACATCCGCTACGGAGACACGCGCCTTCGCGCCGACCACGTCGAATATAACAGCAAGACCTTTGAAGCCTTCGCCACCGGCCACGTTCTGCTCGACTATTACAACGAGCACCTCGAGGCCGACGAAGCGCATTACAACGTCAGCACCGGCCATGGCCTCTTCCACAATGTTCGCGGCAGTGTCAAGATCGAGCGCCGGCCCAATCCCGCCATCCTGATTTCCGACAATCCTCTTTATTTCGAAGCGCGCGACGTCGAGCGTTTTGCCGGCGATGTGTATCTCGTCCATCGCGCATGGATCACCATTTGCGACCCCCTGCATCCCAAATGGCAGTTCTACGCTCCCAACGCACGCATTACGCTCGGCAAGACTGTCGCGCTTGTTAACGCTAACTTCCGGCTTTTCCGCGTCCCGCTGATTTGGCTGCCGTACGCCACAGCTCCCGCCGGCCGCCGGGTCCGCCAGACCGGATTCCTTATCCCGGATATTGGCCAGAGCTCGCGCAAGGGCTTCATCTTGGGCGACGCTTTTTATCTGGCTCCTACATCCTGGATGGACGCCACTGTTGGCGCGCAATTTATGAGCCGTCGCGGCGTCCTCGAACGTGGCGAATTTCGTGCCAGGCCTTTTGAGAACACCTCGATCATCTATACTTATTTCGGCGTCGACGACCGCGGCCTGCTCAATCCCGATGACACCCGCAGCCCACAGGGCGGCGAACAGCAGCGCGTGGAAATTCAATCTCTGTTTCGCGGAGGCTGGCGGTTCGTAACTGATTACAACCAGCTCTCCTCGCTCACTTTCCGTTTGGCTTTTGCTGAAAGCTTTGGCGAAGCCATCAACTCGGAAGTTCGCAGCGCCACTTTTCTCACCAATAATTTTCGCGGCTTCAGCCTCAATTTCGCTGCGCTCAATGACAAGAATTTTCTCACGCTCCCCGTCGCTGCCACTTTGACCACTCCCGCGATACCAGCCACCAGCGTTGCCCTTCGCAATGCGCCGGAAGCGCGTTTCGGGTCCGTCGAGCAAGCCCCCTGGCGCAAGCTTCCCGTCTATTTTGGGTTTGACGCCTTTGCGGGCGCGGTGAGCCGCAGCGATGAAGTGATTGAACCCCCTGATTTCGTCACCCGCTACGAATTCGCTCCGCGCGTTACCGTCCCCCTGCATTTTGGCCCCTGGCTGGGCGTGAGCTCCTCCGCTGCGTATCGCGCCACGCGCTATGGCGATTCTCTCAATTCTGCAGGTCTGGTCAGCGGCTCATCCATCACACGCCACACCGGCGAATTCACCGTGGACTTCCGTACGCCGGCTCTTGAACGCTTCTTCGACCGCGATTCCTTGAAAAAGGACAAAGCTCGCCGGCGCTACAAGCACACCATTGAGCCTGCTTTCACCTACCGTTACGTCACCGGCGTAAACAATTTTGCCGACTTCATCCGCTTTGATTCCAACGCCACCATCACCGACACCAGTGAAATACAGTATGGTTTCACTCAGAGGCTTTTTCTGAAGGAAGGTGACGACCAGCCCCAGGAACTCCTGTCCTGGCGTATCTCTCAGAAGCACTATTTCGATCCAACTTTTGGCGGCGCCATCGTGAACGGTCAACGCAACGTATTTCAGGCGCTCAACTCCATCACCCCTTTCGCATTTGCCTTTGGTCCCCGCAACTGGTCGCCCATCGTCAGCGACATCAAACTCACTCCCGGGGGGCTCTACGACGTGGAGCAGATTCTGCAGTACGATCCGCATAACCAGAGACTCGTCACCATCGGCACGCTCTTGAAAGTGAAGCCCTACAGCGAATTCTTCGCCACCATTGCCCATTTCCGCTTGGACGATAATCCCTCACTCAGCGACGTCCAGCCGCCCGCGAGGAAGCCCTTCTTCCAGCAGCCGCCTTCGAATCAGATTCGCGCGCTCATCGGATACGGCAGCGAAACGAGAAAAGGTCTCAACTTCATCACCGGCATCGGCTATGACTTCACCAATAAAACGTTGCAAAACCAGATCGTCCAGGCCAGTTACAATGGCGGCTGCTGCGGTCTCGCCGTCGAATACCGCCGCATCAACCTTGGCCAAGTCCGCACCGAGAATCAGTTCCGCATCGCGTTCATGATCGCCAACATCGGTACGTTCGGAAATCTCCGGCATCAGGAAAAGATCTTTTGAGCATGACCGATACCGAGCTGGCCTTCGCATCCATCGAGCAAATCGGAAAACTCTTCCGCAAACGCAAACTGTCCCCTGTCGAGCTGACTAAGTTCATTCTGGCCCGCATCGAGCAGCTCCATCCCCAGCTCAACGCCTACATCACCGTCACTGCGGAACTGGCCCTCGCCCAGGCCAAAAAAGCCGAAGCCGACCTGTTGGGCCCGCGCGGGCACAAAGGCCGTCGCGACCGCGGCCCGCTCCACGGCATTCCGATTTCGTTGAAGGACAATATCCATACGGCGGGCATTCGGACGACGGCAGGTTCGAAAATCTTGCGCGAATTCATTCCCAAAGAAGACGCCGTGGTGGTCGCACAACTCAAGGGCGCAGGCGCTGTCCTTCTTGGCAAAACCAACATGCACGAGTTCGCCTACGGCGTTACCAGCAACAATCCCCACTTCGGCCCGGTCCGCAATCCCTGGGACCTCACGCGCATCCCCGGCGGCTCTAGCGGCGGTTCTGCTGCCGCCGTCGCTGCCGGCCTTGGCTATGGCAGCATCGGCACAGACACCGGTGGCTCCATCCGCATCCCCGCCGCACTGTGCGGCGTCGTCGGGCTAAAACCAACCTGGGGCCGCATCTCCTCGGAAGGTGTCGTTCCACTTTCTCCGCTGCTCGATTGCACTGGCCCACTCGCGAGGTCTGTCCCTGACGTCGCTATTCTGACCGCTGCCATCTATGTTCGCGTCGGTCGGGAACCCAACTTCCTAAATCCTTCCACTCTTCGGGCTGACCCAAAAAAGCTTTGCCTGGGTCTTCCTCGTCAGATGTTCTTCGACGCTCTTTCCCCGGAGGTCCGGAGCGCTTTCGATTCCGCCCTGCGCGATCTCAGCCGGTTGGGCATGAAGACGGCGGACGTCTCCATACCGATGCTGGACGAGACCGAAGAAGCGGGAAATCAAATTGCTTGGGCTGAAGCCACCCTTTTCCATCAGCAACAGGGATATTTTCCCGGGCGGTCCGCCGATTATGGCGACGATGTGCGTTCACGGCTGGAGATGGGAACCAAGGTATCTGCTGTGGACTTCCTGCAAGCGCTGGAAATTCAGAAACAATTCGTTCAACAATTGCACCTGGCCATCGCCGAGGCGGACGTCGATGCCATCGTTGTTCCTACTACACCGATTGTCGCGCCGCTCTTGAATCAAGAAACCTCCCGCATCGGAGCGCATGAGTATCCGACCCGCGCCTTGCTGCTGCGTCTGAACCGCCCGGCGAATCTCGCGGGGACGCCTTCCCTGACTATTCCCTGTGGCTTCACGAGCGCCGGATTGCCGATTGGTTTGCAGATTATGGGAGGAGTATCGTCAGAGAGCATCTTGCTCCGCATCGCCAACGCCTTTGAACGGGCTCGTCCGCAAACTCGCCGCCCACCCCTGTAGCGCCGGCATCTTGCTGGCGGCTTTCTTGAACACAACCGCCACGAGATCCTGGCCCTACGCCCGCGCGGCAACTGCTTCTTGCTTCTGCATCAACCACACGCCAATGACATACCCCAGCGCCCCCGTCACCATTCCTCCAAGCACATCGGCCACATAGTGGTTCCGCACATACACCGTCGAAACGCACATGCACAAAACGAACGGAAGGAAGACCCAAAATAGCCGTCGTCTGTGCCGCCATGCTCCGCAAAGCGTTGCCACCGCGCCCGCCACATGTTGCGAAGGGAACGCCGCGCCGTGCACTCGCCCGCACTTCTCGATGAGGTTGACGAGCGCAGTAAGCGGTCCGCCCACGAGCTCACCGTGCCACATTCCCGCCATGCTGAACCACGGACTCTGCACCGGCAAGAACATCGAGATGAAGTACCCGAGCACGTAGCCGATGGCGGAATACGTCATCACCGCCCAATAGCTTTTCCAATCGCGCTGGTAGTAGAGCAGCCCGCCAACAATCAGCAAATAAACAAAATACGTGAGGTAAGCAAAGTGCATGAATTCATTCAGCGCCGGATGCGCGAAGCGCTCCAACCACAGGGCGGGATTCACACCCGTCAGCCATTGATCAAACGCGATGAGCTTGCTGTCCTGCCAGCCGGGCGTGACGAGATGCACCAGCTTCCCCATCTCCTCAAAGCAAAACAGAAAAAACAAATGCGGATACCAATGCCGCCAGAAGCGCCAAAATCGCTGCCGCGCGGTAGGACAGATATTCCTGTCTGTCCCTCGTCGTTTTTCCTTGCTCCCAGCCCGCCACCCTGCGGCTCGTATTTCCATTCGGCACAAAATCAAAATCACTCCGGCCGCAAATGCCTGCATTCCGATCAGCCTCATCGGATGCGGCAAATTCTCTGAAAACATAGCAATCAAGATGCAGGATAGTGCCAAATAGCCCAACGCGATCCATTCAAACGCCCCGCAGGCCGCCCATGCACGTGCCAATTCCTGTGTGACCGGCGCAACGATTCCGCGCCGCTCCGTTTCCCGCCTGACGGCGTGCACCCCGCTCCTCACCGCGCCCACTTCCGCTCGCCAGGCAAGCAATCCTTCTTTCCCTTTGCAATCTGGTCGCTGCACATCGCTCATCGGGGGTTCTCCGTGCTCACCAGTTCCATTCAGCAGTCTTTCTGGTTTTTCACGAGATAAAAACGCAGCGTCAGGCAATCACGCTGGGCAGCTGGTTCTTCTCTGCGACTTCTCTGCGCCCGGCGCTGGCCCCGACTCGGTCGGGGTGTCTCGGCGTTAGATTCTCCTTTCCTTCCCAATTCAGAACTGGCCACCTACGTGTCCGCGCAAGCCGTGCAAGATCTTTTGAAGGATTCACGGCGCTAGGCCGCCCGACTGCCGCCAGCAGCCATCGATCACTCGAGCTGTCCGCGTATGCGTAACACTGCGCTAGATCGAGTTTCATCCGAGCGGCCATACCCAGCACGACCCGTAGTTTCTCTTTTCCAAACATGGCTTCACCCAAAATCCTCCCCGTCCAGCGGCCGTCCATTTCCTCCAGCCGCGTCGCGCACACTCGAATCGCAGGAAATATCCCGCGCGCTGCGAGCTCATCTTCGATTGCTCTCGCGGCGTCATTCGCCAGCGGCTCCAACGTTCCACTTACGATCGCAATCGTGTGGCCCTCCCCCGCATGCCAAGCGACTCTTAGGAGCGCCTCTCCAAAAAATGTAGCGGCGGGCTTCAGCCCGCACTTTCCCAATTGGTCTACCGCGACTCCTCGCAAGTACATCTTGTTTCCGTGCCAGATCGCGCTGGCTCCGCGCGGCGCAAGCCGCACTGCTTCCGCGAGCCACCGCCAATGGTTCTTCGTCGCGATGGCGTGCCGGTACCGCAACATCCGGAAAAATCTTTGCTCCAATGACGGCAATGCCGTCAAAGTTCCATCCAAGTCAAAGAATGCAGCAATGTTTCGGCCGTGCTCCTTTACTTCCTTTGCCTCCTCAACCTCTCTTTCCTTCACGCTGCCTCCTGCGCCGCTCTCTTCGTACTGCGCACCGGCCTTACGCTTCCAGCGAAGTACTTCCACCCTTCGATCAGAACGGGCCATCCCCGCAGCAGGCAGAATGCGGCCGTCATCCACGTCAGCGTCTGTGCGCCCATGCGAATCATCATCTGCGCATGCACGGTAAACTCGCCGATCAGCGCCACTGGCCCGCGCGTCAACGCCAGCTCCAATCCCAAATAACAAAAACACAAGCATTTCATCGCCGCATAGAGCCCCCGGCTCCATCGCGATCCCACCAGCGCTCGCCCCCACCACGTCTCGAGCATGGCGTTCGCACCCCAGCCCGAATGCCCCGCCTTCATCGCCAGCCCGCGCAGAAAATCCGTCAAGGCCCCCCGCGCAAAAAACAAAATCGGCAGCCACAAGGACACCATCCCCACCACCGCGAAATAGGTGAAGTACACGTTCTCAATCATACGGTCGCCGAGGATGTCCAGTTGCGCGCCCACGGGTGTCGCCATTTTCTTCTTCCGCGCGATGTGGCCGTCCAGCGCGTCCAGCCCGATCGCCGCCACCGTTAATGCCACGGCCGCGAGGTTCGCCCACGGTCCTCGCCCAAACAGGCCCACGGCCCCAAATCCTACCGCCACTCGCAGTAGCGTCACTTTGTTCGGCGTCCAAATCGTCCAGGTCATAACTCACCGAGCCGCGCGCTTCCGGCGCGCCACCATCAACATGGCAACCATGCCGCCAACGGACCGTTCAGTAAGTTGCTTGCTATCAGTCCATTACAAGTAGCGCAGATCGTCGATAACGCGCCCCACGCCAGCCTTATCCGTCACCTGACGCCTATTCGCTTGAGCTCCCGCGCATGTCTCTTTTTCTCCCCGGTCCGCGTCTAAACAAGGGTCTGCGCCACTCACCGGATCTGTTCACGCAATTCCGGGATACTCACGATTAGAGGTATGATTCGAAGATGAGCGATGTTTCCCTAGCAGGGGCCTTCCTCGCGGGTCTGGTTTCCTTCCTCTCGCCTTGCGTTCTGCCGCTGGTGCCCGGCTACATCTCCATGCTCTCCGGCATCGGCATGGAGCAGCTCCGCAAGGGGGATGTCCCGACCTCCGGCCTTTTCTCTTCTTCTCTCGCTTTTGTCGCCGGCTTTTCTGTGGTGTTCATTTCCTTCGGGGCGTCTGCCAGCGCTGTCGGCTCCTTCCTTCTCCAGAACCGCGCTCTCCTCGCTCCCGTCGCCGGAGCCCTGATTCTCCTCTTCGGCCTTCACCTGATCGGCGCGCTCATCAAACTGAATCTTCGCGTTGGCATCATCCTCGGTGTAGTCTTGGTCGCCCTCGGCGTAGTTTCTCTCCTCCGCCACGCTCCGCTCTTCGCCGGACTCGGCGCTGCTCATTTCTTCTCGCTCTCGCTCATCAGCTTCTTTGGCCCTGCCATGGCGCGCTGGCTCAATCGCGACGTCCACCTGCGCAGTAAATCCACGCAGCCCGGCATTTGGAGCGGCTTCCTCCTCGGCTTCGCGTTCGCTTTCGGCTGGACTCCCTGTATCGGCCCAATCCTTAGTGCTGTGCTCATTCTTGCCGCTCGCAGCGACACCATCGCCCGCGGCGTCCTGCTTCTCGCCGTCTACTCCGCGGGCCTGGCCATTCCTTTTTTGCTCACGGCCCTCGGCATCGGCCAATTCATGGCTTTCTACAAGAATTTTCGAAAGTATCTTCACGCCGTCGAGGTATTCAGCGGCGCTTTGCTCCTGTTTGTCGGCGGCCTCGTGTTCGTCAACAAACTGACCTGGCTCTCGACCAAACTATCTTTCTTGAATCGTTTTTCTCTCTAGAGGAGTAAGCCTGATCGGTTCGGGCAAGCCAAATATGAAAAAAATTTTCGTGATTCTAACCATCGTCGTCGCGCTTGCCTACGCCACACATCGCGTTGACGTGGCCACGCGTGTCAAAGCCAAGAGCCCGGCGAGCAGCACCGTCTCTGTGGAATCCGTCGCGGGCACTCCCGCTCCCGACGTCATCTTCAAAGATCTCGACGGCAAGGACGTTCCCTTAAGCAGCTTCAAAGGCAAAGTCGTTCTCATTAATTTCTGGGCCACCTGGTGCGAACCCTGCTATATCGAAATTCCTTGGCTCATCGAAATGCAGCAAAAGTACGGCGCACAGGGCTTCACGGTCCTCGGAGTCTCGATGGACGACGAAGGCAAGGCCGCTGTGGCCCCCTTCCTCGCCAAAGAGCGTTTCAACGTCAACGGCCAGAAACTTCCCATGAACTACCCCATCGTCCTCGGCAACGACGATGTCGCCACAAAATTCGGTGGCCTGCTCGGCTATCCCACCAGCTTCCTCATTTCCAAGGACGGCAAGGAAATCAAGAAAATCCAGGGCCTCATCCCCTTCAAAGAGCTCACCAAGACCATCGAATCTCAGTTGTAAGAAAGATGAGAAGTGCGTAGTGGACAGTGAGTAGTCGGAAGAAATCCCAAGATGCCGCCCGCCTCAGAATGCACCATTTGGACTGGCTTCCAGAGAAGCGACGTGCAGCTGTTTCGATTCCCTCCCATATCGCGGAGGGATTTGGCCGCCGGCACTCCAAAGACTTTGTGCATTTCCTGCTTCTTCGAAATGGCTCGTTCGAAAGAACTCGAGACTCATCTCTTGCTTGGAAATCGGTCGCATGCTCGCCGGGTTGCGCATAAGTTGATTTCTAAGTAGGGCTGATTTCTTCGATCTCGCCAGCGGCCCAGCAGCCATGATCCATCGGCCACTCGATTCTTTGCTCGCTACCCACTACCACCTTCTCAACTGTAGTCATCCTTTTCGACGACGTACTCCTTCGGCAAATTGGCTGGCCGGTACCTCGAATCCAGTCGCATGCGCTCCGCAACGGCTTCATGGATGCGCGCTCCATCCGCCATGAATCGCCTGCGCCCCAGATTCATCCGGATAGTGGCGTTGTATTCCGGCTTTTCCTCGCCGGGCACAAACACAGGAACCATCGTCCGCTTCGGCCAGATTTCTCCCAGCCACCACCAGAACGTCAGCGAATCGTGCATCTGTGCCGTCGGGCTCGGCGCCGCAAAGTGCGGATCTGCGCCTAAGATGTCATTTACTTTCTTCTCATTCCATTGCAGCCCCGCCTTGGCGGCCTCAATGATCATCCACCGCAGCGCGATCTTCGACAGCCCGCTCTCCAACTCTGCATAGCCCCCTCCCAGATCGGAATGCACGCCCGCAAACCACACCTGTTTCAAATCCTGCTCTACAGGCGGCGGCGGCAGATGGATTAGGTTCTGCCTGAAGAACGCGCGGCGTTCATCGATGGACACCGCGTGCCGCACAATCGGCACATCGGGAAACTGCGAAGTGTAGGGAAGCGCTCCAGGCTTCAATCCGATGGGGTCAAGCACCCATCCCACTGAACTCACCGTATCCCACAATCCCAGGAAATGCGGCGCGCACGGCCGCGAGAAAATCAGTTTGAATTCCCGCGCCAGCTCGAACTTTTCCTTTTTTCCGCTCTTGTACAGCCTCAGGGCGTAGGGAATCAGCGCTTCGTTTCCTTGCCGCAACAGGCCAAACATGTGCAGCAGCCCGCCAAACGCCCGCGCAGTGTACGCGCCGCGGCTGAAACCAAACAGATAGACGCGGTCGCCCTCTTCGTATTCCTTCATCAGGAATTGGTAGGCATCCGCGATGTTTTCGGAGAGTCCATACCCAAACGCCAACCCTCTCACGCGCGTCCACCACTTCCCCAGCGCACTCAAGGCGTTCCTCGCGCCCATCGTTCCCACACCGGGGTGGTAATACACCGTTTGTACTCCTGGCTGGATCAGCAGCGTGCTGTACAGTTTCAAGACGTTCGAGTTTTGTTCCCCAAACTGGTTTCCTGTCCCGTCGCAGCAAACAATAATGTTCTTTCCCATCTCCACCACCTTCCAGTTCGCTCCGCTCGATTGCTGATGCCGGAAATTTTACATTACCCGGACCATAGCTCTCTCGATTTGTTCCTCGCGGATCGTCCGAAAAACCATGGCTCCATCGTCAGTACATTTCCGCATCGCCCAAGACTTCTGTTAGAATCCCTGTCATGAAAAGACGAACATTGCTTCAGTCGCTTCCCGCAGCAGCACTTCTCCCGGCCACAGCTTGGGCCTCCTCGGAACGAGAGAAGCCCGGCCCCGGACAAACCTCAACCGCCGTCTACGAACTCCGCGTCTATCACACCTACGAGGGCAAGCTGGACGACTTGCTGCGGCGTTTTCGCGAACACACCATGCAGCTCTTTGAGAAGCATGGAATCAAGAACATAGCCTACTGGACGCCCACCGACGAACCGCTGAAGGGCAAGACTCTCATCTACATCATCGCGCATCCCAGCCGAGAAGCCGCCGCCGCCAACTGGAAAGCGTTCGGCGACGATCCCGAATGGAAAAGCGTGCGCGATAAATCCGAAGCCAACGGCAAGATCGTCGAGAAAGTCGATTCCACGTATCTCGTTTTAACGGATTTCTCCCCGCCTCTCCATTAACCGCGGCCAACATGGATGCGTGCATGAATCATCTGAGGAGCTTAACCGTATCCTTGAGGACGGATTCATTCGGACTCTGCCTCCAAGAAAGAAACTCCATAATTCGTGACCCCGATGGAAACCTGATCCAGTTTTTCGGCTAGCCTGCGTGGGCTTCCGCACTTGCCGTTGTATCAGTCACTTTTCTTACGAGGCCTAACCTAAATCGAGGAGGGATTACGCGTGACCGCCATTTCCAGGTAACCGCAAAACGCATTCGCTAATTGCATCTGCCGCGGCGTTCTGCATTCTGGTTCGAAGAGCTTCGGGCTGCCCACCAAAATTACCGTCGTCATCGCCCGCGACGACGCTACATTCAGGCGGTTCAAGCTGTACAAGAACTCCATCCCACGCGGCGCCTCTTCCGGGGACGACGTGGTCAGCGAATAAATCACCACCGGTGCTTCTTGACCCTGAAACTTGTCCACCGTCCCAATCCGCATCTTGGGCAGTCGCGCGCCCAGATCCGATACCTGCGCGTTATACGGCGCCACGATCAAAATGTCTTCTTCCTTTAGTCGCCGACTATTTCCCGCGCGGTAGAACCATTTCACCTCGGGTTTCAACAATCCTTCTACAATTCTCGCTGCCACCTCGACTTCTTCGGCGCTCGAGTTCCGATTTCCCTCATGCTCCACGGGAACAAACCACAACCCCGCCCCATCGAGCCATTTGTGCCCTTCAAGCACCCTGCTCCGCGAAATAGGATGCGCACGCAGCTTATCGTCGTAGAAAAATTCCGCAGTGTAGTTGCAAACTTTTGGATGCAACCGCCATGTCTGCGGCAGCAGAAATCCCAGGTCTGCCGGAATCGTCTTCCGCCCATCCAGCAGATGTTCCAACGCGGATTTTTCTGCACCGTCCGGATGGCTTCCTTTCGTCGGCCGTTCCAATTGTTGCGGATCGCCTAGCAGCACCAGCTTCTTGGCCGCTTGCGACACCGCCAGCACGTCCGCAAGCGACATCTGCCCAGCCTCATCAATAAAAAGCACGTCCACGGATTCAAACGCCTTCTCCGGCGACCACAACCACGACGTGCCGCCTACAACGTTCGCCTTGCCGGTGATCAGCGCGCCCCACGCCTCGTCGTTGTCAACCCTCGCGACATCCACACCCTCGCTCTGTTCTCCCTCTTTGTCGCGATGCAGGCACCGCACTCCCTCGAAGCTCATTTCGCGCGCTGCTGCCACCACGTCGTCCAGCAACTTGCGAATCACTTTGTGGCTCAGCGCCGCCACGCCGATCCGTTTCCCTAATTTCACCAGCTCGCAAATCATCCGCGCTCCCGTGTAGGTTTTTCCGGAGCCGGGAGGCCCTTGAATCGCAAACACGGAATCTTCCAGCGCCAACACGATTCGATTTGCCGTGTCTACCGCCGTCTCGGAAGCGAGCTGCTGTAACTTCCGACCGTTGATGAGCCGCGGCGGCCGTCGCAGCAGCAAGTCTCGTCCAGCGCGATAGCGGCCGGCCACCGCAACCCCGTTTTCCGCTGTCCACGCGCCAATCCGGTAGAGTGACCCGGCCTGCGAATCCGTCGGCAACGGCGCACTCCACATATAAACGGTCGACGGATGCACCTCCGCGGTCTTCTTGGTTTTCTTGATGTCTACCACGCCTTTTGCCTGATCGATCATCACCACTTCGCCGAACTTCTCGTCGCCGTAATACAGTTCTTTTCCCGTCCGCACATTGCTCCTCTGCGGCTCAAAAGAATAGCGGTCCGTCGGCACCTGCCGACCGGATTCCACTCGCTCCAGGAAACTCATGCGCGTTAGCCCCACCCGCTCATCTAGCAAATCCTCGTCATTCGTCTCCGCGTATCTGTAGCCGTCCTGCCACGCGCGTTTGTCTTCGCGCCGATGCCAACTCAAAAGCTGTGCCAAGAGCCATCGTGCGGCTTGTTCTTCTGTCCGTGCAGCCGGGTCGGCAGGAATTTCAGCGGAAAGCAGTTCCGTCAGCGCCGCCACGCGATCCAGTTTATCTTTTAGCTTTTCATTTGGATCGCCGCTTTTTTCCGGCAGCCGGCGAACCTCAATACCGCTTGTCACCAGCTTCTCCCGCTCCCCTTCCAACCACTCCCTTAGCCTCGCTGCCGAAACGCAATCTTCGGCGTTGTACCCCTCCATCGTTTCGCGAATCTCCTCCGGCAGCTCTTTCCCCATCCGGCCCAACTCCAGCCGGTGCTCCACATAACGCATCGCCACACGCGAAGCCTCCAACGGCGTCTCTCTGTCGAATCCATAAAACGCTTCCACTTTTTTCAGCGAATACTCCTCCACACTAGCCCGCACTCCCTGCTTGTACGCCTGATGCAAATCGACCAACGCCCCCGCGCGCAGCAATCGGTCAATCTCGTCTTCCCGTGTCGCGTACATTCCCATCAAACGTTTCAACGCTCCCGGCTCGTAGGCCCCGAAGTGGTACACGTGCATGTTCGGATGAGCTTCCCGCCGCCGCATGATTTGGTCCACCAACCACTCAAATCCCCTTTTCTCCTCCTCACGATTCAAAGCCCAGCGCTTTTCGTATTTTAATTCTCCCGGCACATCGAGCACCGCAAACCCAAACAGATACTGCAACCCGTTCTCTCCCACAAACGGATCGCCTTCCAAATCCACAAACATGTCGCCCACGGAAGGTTCCGGCAGCCGGCAAAATCCCATTCCCTCCGTCACGGGCAGGATTGGTTCATGCTTCAGCTTCTTTTCTGTGCGTCCCTCCACCTGTACCCGCGCCTGCTTCTGGACCTTCTCGTATCCTGCCTTCGAACCGTGCTTCGGCCGTTCCCGCAGCGGAATCGGCAGCGCTGCCAGCTTGGCCATCGTTTCCGCATTCCACTCTTCCAACTGACCCCGCTGTTGCCTGCGGATTCCTGCCACCAGCGACAAATGATCATCCGCCCGCCGCCTCGCGTCGCACTCCTTGAACCACCGGCAAACGTTGCAGTGCTCCACCGGCTCCGGGTACGTTTCCCTGCTGGCCTTCTCGCCCACGGCCTTCAGCAGTCGCTTCCGCACATGCCGGTAGTACGCCGCATACTCGGATACGCGATATTTTTCTCCCGCAAACCCCTCGCCAGGCGGCACTACCCACAAGAACTCCGGCTCCATCCCCTGAATTTGTTTCAGCAAATCCGAGTACAGCGACAGCTGTAGGATCGTCGTCGCCTTCGTCTCTCGCGCCAGCTTCGTATCCACCACTTGGTATGACCATTTCCATCGGTCGCTATGCTTCTCCACCCGCCGCAGCACATCCGGCCGCCCAAACCATTCCCCGTCGCTCAGCGCTCCTTGCGCGATCACTTGCGCGCCGCGCTCCATCAGCGCTAGCGTCTCCGCCAGCAGCCGCGCTTCTTCTTTGTGATCGATATGCCCCAGGTTCTCGACCACCAGCCCCTGGGTCGTAAGATGAGCGAGATACGCGGTCTCATGCCGCAGCCCCAGTTCCTGAATCACCTTCAGGTCCGGCGCAGCCCAATCCGGCGCCATCCGTTCGCCTCGCGCCAGTTGCAAATCCAGCGTGGTCACGTGCCGGCATGCGAGGTGGTTGCTAAGGTCTGACCCGGCGAGTCGCAGGTGCTGCCCAACAATCTTCATAGGATGAAAAGCTTAAGCTAATTCTTCGGCGGACTTTGCTAGTTGAGTTAATCGCATCGCCTAGACATAACTACTGGATGACTTGGGCGCACTTTCTAGGTGGCACCAGCTCCGGTCCGGTCGAGTTTCGGTTTTGACCTCTTTGCTTGGACTCCTCTCCCCACTACCCACTACTCGCTTTCTTCAGGTACCCTAAATCCATGCTCGATGAAAAAGACTTTCAGCGCAAAGCGGACGCCGCTTTCGAAGATCTCAAGAAGCGCCTCCTGGTCCTCGGCGATGAACACGGCTTTGACGTCGAAGGCGAAAGCGGAAAGCTCGAGGTTATTTTCGAGGAACCCGAAGAGGCCAAGTTCGTGATCTCTCCCAACACCCCCGTCCGCGAGATCTGGATCTCCGCGCTCTCCACCAGCTTCAAGCTTGGCTGGAACCAGCCGCGCAACGTCTTCGTTCATGAAAAAACCGGCGAAGATCTCTATGCCGTCATGGGCCGCGTCGTTTCCCAGCAACTCGGCACCCAGGTGACCCTGTGAAATTCAAAACCTCCATTTTTCATTTCACTGCGAACCCGCGATTCCTTTGCGCCGCCCGAAAATTGCTCCGAACGGGTTCTCTCGGCTCCTCTGCGGCCCTGTGCGTCTCCGCGTTTTCTTTTTCCGTCCTCTCTGCTGTTCTCCCTAAACTCCGCGCGCTCTTGAACTTTCAACCATCCGGCTGTTGGACCGCCTCTCTGTTCGCGCTTTGCCTGACACTCTCTCCCGCCGCGCAGTCGCAGATTCCTTCCGGCCGCGACGTCGTCAAACCGGAAATCTATACCTCGCTCGATCCCGCCGCGCGCGGCAGTTCCTTCCAGGTGGCCGTGGTGATGAAAATTCGTCCCGGTTTTCACGTCAACGCCCGCGAAAAATCCGAAGACTATCTCATCGCCACGGACCTCAAGTCCGAACTCCCCGCCGGCTTCAAAGCCGGCGAAGTAGCCTATCCCAAAGGCAAACTCGAAAAATTCACCTTCAGCAAAATCCCCCTCAATGTCTACCAGGACACGGTGACGCTATTCATTCCCGTTACCGCCCTCGCTAGCGCCCCACTGGGGGAACAGCACATCCCGCTGAAGCTTCGCTATCAGGCCTGCAGCAGCGAAATCTGCCTCCCTCCGGTCACCCTCACGCTCGACGCTACAATCAACGTCGCGGCCTCAGCTTCCGTCTCCAAACCGGCGCACGCGGAAATCTTCCGCAATGGTGACGCCAAGCGTTAGATTTTCTTTTGAAGAGGAACGATTAGGATTTGCCAAAAGCGGAAACGGCCTCGCGCAAACGGCGCACCACGCGCTGCTGGCCAAGTACAACCATGGTATCAAAGAGCGGCGGCGCAACTGCCTGGCCCACGATCGCCACGCGCGTCGCATTAATAAGCAAGCCGGCTTTGACTCCGCCCGCTTCGGCAACAGCTCGCGACGCGTGATCGCAAGCGTCGTGGTTCCACTCGTTGAGCGCTTCCAGCGCATCGGCGAGTTTCGCGAGGAGTTCCGGCGTTTTCGGATCTTTCCAGAATTTTGCTATGGCCGCGGGATCGCGAGGGAAATCGTCGCTGAAAAAGGCGCGCGACCACGTTGAAAAATCCGGCAGCAGCCGCACGCGCGGCCGCAGCAGATCCACGGTTTTCGCGAACCACGCGTGGTCGCGCCCGTCAGGACCGGGCGCGGCGCCCGGGGCCCACTCCGGTTTCCAGAGGGCGCTGCGCTTCAATTCGTTTTCCACTTCGGGGAGTAATTCCTCGATTGGCAATTTTTGCAGATATTGCGTGTTGAACCATTCCAGTTTCGGCCGGTCGAAAACCGCGTTGGTGCGGCTCACGCCCGCAAGCGAGAATTTTTCGATCAAGTCTTTTGTTCGAATAAATTCCTCATCGCCGCCCGGCGACCAGCCGAGCAACGCGAGAAAATTCCGGAACGCTTCGGGCAGGAATCCTTCCGCGCGGTACATGTTGACGTCGGTAGCGCCATGCCGCTTCGAAAGGCGCGATTTGTCCGCGCCGAGAATCAGCGGCAGGTGCGCAAACACCGGCAGCTCCGCGCCCAGCGCGCGATACAAGAGAACTTGCTTCGGCGTGTTCGAAATATGGTCGGCGCCGCGAATCACGTGCGTGACGCGCATGTCGATGTCATCGACCACCACGCCGAGTTGGTACATGGACTGGCCGAATTCCTCTTCGCCCTTGCCAGAACGCAACAACACGAAATCCTCGATTTCCTCGTTCGAGAATTCGCGTTCGCCAAATACCGCGTCGAAAAATTTCGTCGTGCCGCCCGGCGGCACCTTGAAGCGCATGGCCGGTTTCACGGCTGGATTCGAAGGCTTGCCGTCGCGGCAAGAGCAACGCGTGACGCGGCGCGGGCCGCCGCCCTTCGGCTCTTCGTCTTGCCCAGGTTCCGCGTGGTCCCCGCCCGCGTATTTTTCGGCGGGGCAATAGCACAAAAACGCCGTGCCATTCGCTAAGAGTTTTTTCGCCGCGGCGCGATACAATGCGGTTCTCTGCGACTGGTAAAACGGCCCCTCGTCCCAATCCACGCCCAGCCACTGCAAACCATCCAGGATTCCTTGCACCAATTCCGGCTTGTTGCGCTCCGCGTCGGTATCCTCGACGCGCAGGATCATGGTGCCGCCCTGGCCCCGCGCAAATAGCCAGTTAAAGAGCGCCGTTCGCGCGCCCCCAACGTGCAAATAGCCGGTGGGAGAGGGCGCAAAACGCACTCTCACTCCTGGAGACCTGCTGGTTGTGTCACTCATTGGTCTGCTGTGTCTTTCCGTTCGAATTGAATCCCTCAGTCTAGCGAAACCGTCCAATGGCGTCCAATTGAGCCGGTTTTGTGGAAGCGGTCGAGCCAGCAAGAATTCGAATGCACGTTCACTTGCCGAGGACCGGGGTCTTGCTTGCGACAAGATGGCTTAGAATGCTCGTGAAAGAAGCAATTGCCAGGTGGGCCGGGCGGAGCGCGTAGCCCCATGCACTTCCGGGGGTGTTCGTGGTCTTACTTCTGCGGTAAACTCTGGGACTGCCAGAGGGCGGGATTTGAGGGACGCAACCATTTGTCTCCCTTTGAAATCCAACCTCCCAGTCTGAGCATGGTGTGTGTGATCTCCGCTGGATAGTTGCGACGCGATGGACCAAGCATCTCAACGCGCCAAGGGGGCCAAAACATTCACTCTTCGTGCGTCCGCAGTGTTGCTCCTCGTGACCACTCCATTCCTGTTTGCTCATTTCCGGCCGGGGCCATCGGGGACGAATCTCGAGGAGTCCGTCATCCGCGTGGAAAGAAGGGACTTCTTGCAATCTCTGCGGCTCAATGGGACCACCCAAGCTTCGCGTTCCTTCGTGGTCCTGGCCCCCAGGCTGGAAGGAGCTCAAGTGGGATCCATGGTCATCACCAAACTGGCTCCCGCCGGCACCCACGTAAAGAAAGGCGACTTCCTGGTTGAATTCGATCCGCAGGCCCAGACGAAAGACTACCTGGAGAAAAAAGGCACCTACGAAAGCCTTGTTGGGCAGGTAGCCCAGAAACGAGCGGAAGAAGCCATCGCGAGCTCCCGAGACGATACGGCGATGAAACAGGCGGAAGACGAACTGAAACGCACGCAACTGGAGCTCCAGAAAAATGAGATCGTCTCGCGCATCGATGCCGAGAAAAATCAGGAAGCTCTCGACGAAGCTCAAGCCACACTCAAGCAGCTCAAAGAAACCTACCAGCTTAAGCGCGCCGCGGCGGCCGCAACCATACGCATTCAGGAAATTCAGCGCGACCGGGCCCTGGAAGCAATGCGTTACGCGCAAGGGAACGCTGCAAAAATGGTGGTTCACTCTCCCATGCCCGGGGTCGTCGTCTATAACACCATCTGGCTCGGCGGCCGCATGGGCACCGTGCAACAGGGCGACCAGGTGCGCCCCGGGGTGCCGTTCTTGCAGGTGGTGGATCCATCACAAATGGAGGTGCGCGTACAGTTGAATCAAGTGGATCTTCTAAAAGTACATGCGGGCCAGCACGCAGAGATGCACCTGGATGCCTACCGGGGCATGACCCTCCCGGCGGTGCTCGAGGAAATCTCGCCGCTCGGCCATACCGGGCAATTTACGGAAGCAGTACGAACTTTCACGGCAAGCTTCTCCGTTCAGGGGACGGATCCCAGGCTCTTGCCCGACCTTTCTGCCGCGCTCGATCTCGACCTCGGCACACAAAAAAATGTTGTTGTTGTTCCCTGGCAGAGTATCGGCATGGAAGCCGGGCATGCCTTTGTTTGGCTGAAAACCAGAGTTGGCTTTGAAAAGCGCAGCGTGGAAACAAAGTTCCGCAACGATCTCGAGGCCGTGGTCAATTCCGGGCTTTCGGAGGGAGACACTATCCGGCGAGTGGCGGTCGAGGAGCAGCCAGGAGCGGGCCGACAATGATTGGCCGGGATAAGAAAAGGATGCCCGGAAAGAGGGCCCTCGCCGCCGCCGCCGCGCTGCTCTTCGGTGGTCTTGTCTTTGGCGCGTTCCGCCTGGCCAGACCGGCGGCGAAATTCTCGACTGCCGATGTGAAGCGAAAGGAATTTGTTGATTATCTGGAAGTCAAAGGCGAGGTCAAGGCACTCCGCTCGGTGATCATCGCAGCGCCGTACGGCGCGGGCGATCTGCAGATCGTGAAACTTGCAGGAAATGGAGCGAAGGTCAAAAAAGGAGATGTCCTGGTCGAATTTGACGACACCACGGTGAGGCAAAAGCTCGCCCAGGATCAATCCGCGCTCAAATCAGCCGAAGCGGAGATTCAGCAGTCGCGGGCGGCCGCGCGTTTAAAGGAAGAGCAAAACCTCACCGACGTGATGAAGGCGAAGTTCGACGCGCAGAAGGCGCGCCTGGATGCCAGCAAACAGGAGATTGTCTCGGTGATAGAAGGCGAAGAGGCGAAACTGAAGGTCGCGGATGCGGAACAGAAGGTGAAGGAAATCGAGGCCAAGCTCAAGGCGGACCGCTCTGCCGCAGATGCGGATCTTGCCAGCAAACAGCAGAAACACGATCAGGCAGCTTTTCAAGTGCAGCAGGATGAACGCAGCTTGGCTTCCCTTGCATTGCGGGCGCCCCTCGATGGAGTTGTGGCACTGCAAAATCACTGGCAGCCGCAGGGTGGCCCCACTCCGTTCAAGCCAGGAGACCGCGCATGGCCGGGGGCGGCCATCGCGGAGCTCCCCGATTCTTCCACGCTCAAGATTTCCGCGCGTGTGGAAGAAGCGGAAAGGGGGCAGTTGAAATTAGGGCAGACCGGCACCGTGCGGGTCGATGCCGTTCCCGATGGAAGTTTTGAGGGGCGCATTGACACCATCAGCCCTACTGCCAGCCTGGATTTCGGCGCGGGATGGCCCGTTCCCAGAAATTTCTCCGTGGAAATAGCCTTCTCAAGCAGTGATGCGCGCCTTGCGCCGGGAATGGGTGCGGTCGTCCGGGTAGCGGTAGACCGCGTCTCCGGCGGAATCGTGATTCCGTCCTCCGCACTCTTCCGGAAAGCGGGCCGGACGGTTGCCTATGTGCGGCGTGGCTCGAAATTCGAAGAGACTACCGTCGAGGTATTGCGTCGAAGCGGTGATGAGGCGCTGATCGCAAGAGGGTTGCAGCCGGGAGAGCAATTGGCCCTGAAAGATCCAACACTGGCGGAATAGAGAATGCTCATGTGCAACAGCCGCTCAAGAATACCGGCATTCCTCCTGGCCATCGCGGCGGGAGCAAGCTGCTTCGCGTGCCGACAAACTACCGTTCTGGCGACGGATTCAGAGGTTCCAACGGCGACCGTCAAAGAGGTAGATCTGCAACTCAAAGTTATCACCACGGGAGTTCTCCGCACTTCTCAATCGAGAACGATCATTGCGCCGCCCATCGCCGGAGGCACTTTGCAGATCGTCACACTGGCGCGTTCCGGCGCACAGGTTCACGCCGGCGACGTGGTGCTCGAATTCGACCCCAGCCAGCAGGAATACAATCTCGGACAAAATCGCAGTGACCTTCTGCAAGGAGAGCAGGAAATCGTCAAAGCCAAGGCCGACGCAGCCGTCCAGACGGCGGAGGACCAGACCGCGCTCCTCAAAGCAAAATACGCGGTGCGCCGCGCGGAGCTGGAAGTCAGCAAAAACGAACTGATAAGCCCCATTGACGCGCAGAAGAACCTGCTTGCGCTCGATGAAGCCAAGCGCGCCCAGGCGCAGCTGCAGCAGGATATCCAATCCCACAGCGCCTCAAACCAGGCGGCGCTGGCCATCAGCGAAGAAAAACGCCACAAGGCCCGCCTGGCCATGGAGCAAGCCGAGCAAAACATCAAGAACATGCACATCAAGGCTCCCATTGACGGTCTCGTGGTCATTCACGGCAATCGGGATTCCACCGGTGGATTTTTCATGTATGGGATGACGCTCCCCGACTATCACGTCGGCGATCAGGTAAATCCGGGAAGCTCGATCGCCGAAGTGATCGACATCTCTCACCTGGAAGTCTCGGCGCAAGTTAGTGAAACCGACCGCATCAACCTCAAGACCGGCCAATCCGTAGAAATGAAGATCGATGCGCTTCCCGGCGAAACGTTCTCCGGTAAAGTGCAAACCGTTGGCGGAGCGACGAGCCATGAATTCTGGGACGAAAACGCACGGCGTAAGTTCGACGTAGCGGTGCAGTTCGACCGTGCCGACCCGCGACTGCGTCCCGGCTTCGCGGTCCGCCTGAATATTCTCGGTGACCATCTCGCCCGCGCCGTTTCGATTCCTGGCGGAGCTATCTTTGACCACGACGGTAGGAAAGTCGTGTATTGCAAACACAATCGCGGTTTCGAAATGCAGGAAGTCAAAATCCGGGCAGTTAGCGAGGGCCGTGCGATCCTCAGCGGCATTTCACCTGGAACGGTCGTCGCTCTTGTGAATCCTGAGAAACACTCCGCCGGTAACACCAAGAACGGTGGAAACTCAAATCCCAGCGTGGGCCCGGTTACCAATTGAAATCCTAGCAGGTGACGATGAACGCCAGTTCCATCACCGAGCCAAGATCCCTGCAACAATGGTTGCCCGATCTCGCCTTCGGGTTCGAAAATCTGACCAGCCACAAGTTGCGTTCCCTCCTGACCATGCTGGGCATGATCTTTGGCGTTGCCGCGGTCGTGGCCATGCTCTCCATCGGAGCCGGAGCTCAGCAGAAAGTCATGGCCTTCATCGAACAGCTCGGCGTCCGCAACCTCATTGTCGAGGCCAAGGAGTCCGCCAACTGGCAGGAGTGGCAGAAGGTGCGGAAAATCTCGCCGGGCCTGACCTTGAGCGATTATCAGATCATTCGAAAGAATGTTCCCGACATCAAGGAGGGTACTCCGCGCAAACGGTTTAGCCCGGGGAAGTTTCTCCCAAAACCGCAACAGGACACGCCTATCGTTTACGGCGTGGAGCCAAGCTATCTGGAGATCAGCCATCTCCGCGTCACGGAAGGCCGCTTCTTCGACGGCGCGGAAAATGCCGCCGCTGCCCCGGTCTGCGTTCTTGGAGCGGCCGCCAAAGAAAGCCTGTTTGGCGCAAGCGCGGCAATCGGCGAATACATCAAACTCAACGAACAATGGTGCCACGTGATCGGGATCGTCGCGCCGCAGCTGGCTCCGCAGTCGGAGGTCTCCGGAGTCCGCACCGAGGACATGAACAACCTCGTCTATGCACCTTTAAATTCGGTCATGTATCGGCTCGAAGACTCGCAAAGCCAATTGAAGGATGAGGTCGACGGCCTCTATCTGCATCTCGCCTCGCCGGAGAGCAGCGCCACCGATGCTGAAGTGGTCCGCGGCATTCTGAACTCCTCGCATCACGGGGCGGGCGACTTCAATGTCATCGTCCCCGCGGAGCTGCTCGCGCAGCAGAAACGTACCGAGCAGCTTTTCAACACCGTCATGGTGGCCATCGCTTCCATCTCTCTTCTCGTCGGCGGGATTGGAATCATGAACATCATGCTGGCGGCTATTCTCGAACGCACTCGCGAAATTGGTGTGCGCCGTGCCATCGGCGCCAGGCGGCGGGACATCGTCCGCCAGTTTGTCATCGAAGCCACGCTGATTTCTTTCACCGGTGGCCTGCTGGGAGTCCTCCTGGGCTTTGCGATGTCCAAAATCATTGCATGGCTCGCTGGATGGTCCACCATCGTGACCATCAGCTCGATTCTTCTGGCTTTTGTCGTTTCTATTTCCGTCGGTCTGATCTTCGGAATATACCCTGCGGTCAAAGCTGCGCGGCTGGATCCCGTCGAAGCGATTCGATACGAATAGCCGCAACTGTCCGCGGGAGAATCCCTGGGGGTGAACGATGAGAGTGCGGCGTACCTTGTTTGCTTTGATCGCTTTGCTACTGGCGTCCGGCTTTTCCCTGCGGGCGCAAAACGCTTCGCGGCTGGAGACCCTGCTGGGCATCAGCAGCCGCCAGAAGCCCGCGCCGCCGCTGCCCGCGCCGCAAGGCTTAGAAGACCACACAGCGAACGGCAAGCTAGTTCTCTCTCTGGACGAGGCCATCCGGCTGGCCCTTTCAAATAACACCGACATCCAACTGGGCCGCTCCCAGATGGAGTTCGCGCAAAATAATCTTGGTCGCGTGCACGGGCGGTTCGATCCATCGTTGATCTCGAGTTTTGCCGATCAACGGACGAAATCGCCCACGTCCACACAGCTGCAGGGCGCATCGATTCTGAATACTTTGAACCAGACCACGCAGATCGGCTACTCACAAATTTTCCCGACCGGCACGAATTTCCAAACTTCCTTCAACGCCAACAAGTTCTCAACCAACAGCTCGTTTAATTTTCTGAATCCTTCTCTCGCCACCGCCCTCCAATTCACGGTTACGCAGCCGCTGTTGCGTAACCGCGGGCTCTTTCCGAATCGCGCGCCCATTCTGATCGCGCAGCGAAACTTGAAACAGGCCCGCGCGACTTTTCAGGCAGAAGTGAACCGCGTGATTCTCCAAACCGCGGGAAATTATTGGAACGTTGTTCTTGCGCGAGAGAATCTTGTGGTACAGCGGAAGTCACTGGAGGGCGCGGAGAAGAGTTACGCTCACGATAAGAAGGCCCTGAGCCTCGGCGCGCTGCCTCCTTTGGATATCTATCGCTCTGAATCTCAAGTCGCCTCCAGGCGCGTGGGGGTCATACAAGCGGAGTATTCACTCAAGCAGGCCGAAGACCAGTTCCGGCGGAACATCGGCGCCGATCTTGATCCGGCGATTCGCGTTTTCGACCTTGAACTGACGGACCAACCTGAGCCCTTGGGTGAATTGCCAAGCATGGATATCGCCGCGGCTCTTTCGCGTGCTCTGGCCAACCGCCCGGAGTTGGAAGCCGCGCGGCAGCAGCTCGCCGGCGACGAGCTGACGATTCGTCTCGCGCACAACAACTTGAAACCGGACCTCCAGGTTTCCGGCTTCTATGCCGGTAACGGACTTGCAGGAAATAGCACGGCGGCAGGCAACACCGGCCTAAGCAACAGCCTGAGCCAGGTCTTCCAGTTCACCTATCCAGCCTACGGTGCCGCACTTTCGCTGACCCTCCCGGTGAGAAATCACGCCGCACAAGCCAATCTGGCCGATGCGCTTGTCGGCCGGCGGCGCGACCAATACCAGGAACGTCAGACGAATCAGAGCATTAGCCTGGAGGTCACGAATGCAGTGCACGCACTCGAGGAGGCTAAACTCACCATGGAAGCAGCCAAAGTCGCTGTGACCCTAGCAAGGGAAAATCTTCATGCCGACGAACGAAAATACGAATTGGGCGCCGAGCCGGTCTTTTTTGTTCTCGATGCCCAAACTCAACTCGCCCAAGCAGAGCTGAATGTCATTCAGGCCCAGGTTAATTTCCAGGTTGCCGTAGCCCAATTGGACCACGCGACGGGGGACTTGCTGGAGCACCATCGCGTCCGGATCATAGAACCAACAAGATGATTCTCGTCAACTCCAAGAGGCCTCGGAACTTCCGGGGCTTCTCTCTTTTCTGAGACAGATGGCGCTGCCAAAAAGCGCCACTCCGGGGGAGCGCTCACCCATGCCTAACAAGCGGGATAAGGATGCCACCCCATTTGTATTGAATCCGTTACCCCCCGTGCTGCTGCTGTATCTTTGGCTACCGGTACCCTGGTACGCTTGCTTCCAGAAAAACTGGTACTTCATAATCGCAAGTACTTGGTTCTGTGTGTCGACGGGCTCCCGCCCGCGCGCCCGATTGTCTTTGGGCGGCGCGGAGATGTCGATTCACTTCGGGGTATAAGCGCTTTTTTCGTGGTTTGTGTCCAGAGGAGTCGCCGTCCGGATGGTGGACGGGGAATCGATCGCGTCCTTAATGCACCAGAATTTCATTTCCCTGGCGCTGCTAATCGCCACCACACTGGTGGCAGGATTCTTCGCGTATATCTACAGTATCAAGCGCCAGACCTATCTGCTTCTCTGGACTGCAGGCTGGGCCGTTTTCGGGCTTCACTATCTGGGACAGGCATTAGCCCGAGAAACGCCGTCGAGCGCTTTCGAAAGCGCGCTGGATCATTGGCTGTACTCGCTCTCCGGCCTGCTCTTTTTCCTGGGCGCACAAATCTACTCGCAGCGGAAGCCGTGGAAAATTCCCGCGCTTGTGCTGGCTGTGGTTTTGGGGCTGTGGGCTGCGGCCAACGCCGCCAACGTGATCGCCATTTCTGAAGTCATCCCCGCCTCGATGCTGTACGTCGCCGTGGCAGTCGTGTTCTGGCAAGAAAGCCGGCGGCAGGAAACGCTGGCGGACCGGTTGTTAGGTGTCTCCTTCGCTTCGTGGGGAGTTCTGTGGGTATCCCTCCATTTCCTGAACGGCTCGCCGGAGCTGCAGGGAGCGAGCATCAACGTGGTCGCGGCCGCACCCTGCGCCTTCGTGGCCATGCTGATGGTGATGGCGCTCTACGAAGAAGAAAAGCGGCGCATCGAGCGCAACATGCTGGCGCTCTCGAATCTGAATCTGGCGACTTCCAGTCTCGTCGGCGGAGAAATTCAGCGCATGCTCTCGCAGGCGCTGGACCGCGTGCTCGGCGTGGTCCGGCTCCCAGCGGGAGCGCTCTTTCTGCATCACGGGGATCCGCAAGGACCGACATCCGTCGTTGCCGTGGGACTTAGCGATGATTTTTGCCGCGCTGCGCAGAACGAAGGCCTGGACGACTACCTGGTGAATTTGGTGTCGCGCCTCGGCGGGCTGCTGGGTTTCCGCGACCTGCGCGATGATTCGCTTTCCGCGCTCGAAAAAGAACAATCCATCCGGCGATTCCGCGATTTGGCACTGGCACAGGGGCTTCGCAGCGTGGTGGCCATCAGCCTTCAAGCCAAGGAGCAAGCCTTTGGCGTATTGCTCCTCGGCACGCAAGACAGCCGGCGATTCACACCCGCGGAACTACGGCTGCTCCTGGCTCTGGGACACCAGATCGGCATGGCCGTGGAGAACAGCTACCTGATCCAGCAAACATCGCGGCGCTCCGAAGAACTCCACGTGCTCAACGAAATAGGGCGCGCGCTGAGCTCGACGCTCAACAAAGAAGATTTGATGCGCAAAGTGTGGGAAGAACTCCGCCGCCTGTTCGACGTGGAGAACTTCTACATTGCCCAATTCGATCCGCTGCGCGACGAAATGCGCTTCGATCTGGAGATGATCGACGGCTCGCGCATGCCCAAGCGCACGCGGCCGGCCGGGAATCACCTTACCGAGTACATCATCCGCACGCGGCAGCCCGTGCTGATCCGCGACAATTTCGTGGCGGAGGTGAAAAAACTCGGCGTCGAGCCCATGCGCGACAAAGGATGTTTCTGCGGGGTACCTCTAGTCGCTTACGACCACGCCATCGGGGCCATGGCCGTCTTCTCCAATCACGAACGGACCTTTGACGAAGGCCATCTGGAGCTTTTGCGCGTACTGGCGAGCGAAGCGAGTATCGCCATCGAGAACGCGCGCCTTTTCCAGGAAGAACGCACGAAAGCACGGCACCTCTCGCTGCTGAACACCATCTCGCGCAACGCCATCGCCACGCTGAATCCCGACGAGATGCTTGCGAAAATCACGGAGCAACTGGAAGACGGCCTGACCTACGATCACATCGGCATCGGGGTGCTGGAGTATTCGACGCGCGAGATCGTCATCCAGGCGGAAGCAGGCAAGCGCCGCGGTGCACTCGGCCAGCGCATCCCGCTGGGTGCGGGCCTGATCGGACAAGTCGCCCGCAATGGCCACTTGGCGGCCTATCACGCAACGTCTCACGCCGACAGCGGCCTCAAGCCGGTCCTGCCCGATTCGGTGGCGGCGATCGCGCTCCCTGTTTTCTATGCGGAACAGCTCCACGGCATTTTGTACGTCGAATCCGCAACGCCCATCGATTTCTCCGAGGAAGAAATCCTGCTTCTGCGGACGCTGGCCGATCTGATCGCCGGGGCACGTCACAATTCACTTTCGTTCCAGAAAGCCCAGGAGCAGGCCATCACCGATGGGCTCACCGGCGTGAAGACCCACCGGTTCTTCATGGAAGCGCTGTCGGCCGAGTGGAAGCGCTCCACGCGCGCGGGTCGGGCATTTGCGCTGGTGCTGATGGACCTCGATCGATTCAAGTTCGTCAACGATTTTTATGGGCATCTGGAAGGCGATCTGGTCTTGCAGCGTGTGGGGCACATTTTGGAAACGAATTGCCGCCGCTCAGATGTTGTGGCGCGCTATGGCGGGGACGAGTTTGTGATCCTCATGCCGGAAACCAATATGGAGCACGCCAGGCAGTTGGCCAGCAAACTGCGAGGCTGGGTGTCCGCGGATCCGCTGCTCCGCGAGAAAAATATCAGCGCGAGCTTCGGCATCGCCTGCTATCCGCTGCACGGTTCCTCGCCCCAGGAGCTGATCCAGGTGGCCGACGCTTCGATGTATCTTTCCAAACACCAGGGCGGCAACGCAGTTTCCACCGCGGATCACTTCGATCCCAACGAAGCGAAAAAGTGGAAGCGCGACGTGCTCGAAGCCTATCTGGGCGTGACGCTGAAGAGACTCTTCTCGACCGGTCCGGAGGCCTTCGAAGAAATTTACCAGCGCCTCACGCAGTTCACGGAATCGCTCGCGGCCACCGAAATCGTCGGCGCCAAGCCCTCCACCACCCCGGTGCAAGGACCACAGGCTTTGCCGCAGGCGGTGCTGGATACCGTAACGTCGCTGGCCTTCGCGATCGACGCGAAGGACCACTACACGCAAGGACATTCGCAGAAAGTATCCGCCTACGCGGCGCTCATCGCCGAGGCCATGGAAATGTCCGACGCGGAAGTCGAGGAAATCCGGCTGGGCGGGGTGCTGCACGACATTGGAAAGGTGGGCATTCCGGAAAACATCTTGAACAAGAGCGGTCCGTTGAATCCGGACGAATGGGAAACGATGAAGTCCCACGTGAAGTTTGGCGCTAAGATTCTTGACCCGCTCACCCCGCTGGCGCGGATTCGCGAGATGGTCCTGCATCACCACGAGTATTTTGACGGTTCGGGTTACCCCGAAGCCCTGGCGGGCGAAAAAATCCCGCTCGGAGCGCGGATCATCGCCATCGCCGACGCCTACGACACCATCACCAGCGACCGCACTTACAAGAAGGCGCGCAAGGCCGCCGACGCCCTGGCGGAACTGGAACGATGCGCCAATGCGCAATTCGATGGCGCGATCGTCGAAATTTTCGTTCGAACACTGCGCGCGCTGCCCAACCCGGTCATCGAAGTGGCGGCCACCACCGGCCCGCGCAATTCCTGAAGAGCCGGTAGGGTTGAAGCGTTACTTCCCGTCCAAATCCACGTCCTTAATGGGCACATCCGCGTGCGCATCCAGGATTTCGAAGCGCCGCTGTTCTTCTTTCTTGTAAGTGTCCTGGTCGGGAAAGAGCTGTTTGATCAGGGCGGCGCTGTCAAAACTGTCGTTGGCGATTGCGGCGTTTCTGAAAACGATGGTCACGCGGAAATCCCATCGCCCGTCTTCGGTGGCGTGATAGCGCGGCGCAGCCATGGTCACTTTCAACATGCGCCCCAGTTCCATCTCTTTCTTGAGCACGGGATAGTGGTTCTTCTTGAAAAGCGCCAGGAACTCGTCGGCGTGGCCCCATTTCGCCTTGTAGTAGTACTCGATCACATAGGGTTGTTCTTTCGCTTCAGCAGCCATGGCGTTCTGCCGCGCACTCCATAGTTCGTGTCCCGTCAACAACGCCGTTGCAAGCGCAAAAACGAGTGCCCTGTTCCACCGCATTGCTGCTCCGTTCAGTTGCATCGCCGCCCTCCGTAGTTTCTCTGATGCGCTCCGAATCATACGCCGAAATCTGCCGCAGGTTTAAGGGCTCACCACGAACGGCAATTCCTGCCAGCGGCCAACACCCTGCTGCGTGCCGGCTTGCGCAGCTTTCCCTATCCAGATCGTTCCCCTTGCCTCGGCCTGCTATTCTTTCTGCAGGGAGGCGCCATGCAGACTGCATCCGTGAAGTGGATTGGTGAGGAAAAATTTGTCGCGACCAGCCCTTCGGGGCACGCCGTCAACATTGATTCGGATCGCCACTCGAATACCGCTCCGGGACCGATGGAACTGGTGTTAATGGCCTTGGGGGCCTGCACGGCGACAGACATCGTGAGCATCCTAGGAAAAAAGCGGCAAAAGCTGGAGTCCCTGGAAGTGATCTGCTCGGGGGAGCGTGCCGCGGAGCCCCCTACCGTCTGGAAGAAGCTGGAAATCGTGTACCGCCTCCGCGGACAGCTCGAGGAGCAGGCCGTGAAGCACGCCATTCAGCTCAGCGAGGATAAGTATTGCTCGGTTGCCGCCATGCTCAAGAAAACGGCAGCCGTCTCATGGCGCTATGAAATTCTGCCTGCAGGTTGATGATCGAGACGAGAGTTCTTCAGCCCTCGCGGTACTCACGCGATACGATACGAGCGCCTGTACCATTTAGATCTTGCGTGAAGAAACAATTGAAGCTATATAAAGAATTCCCAAATGGGGCCTCTCATCCGGACGACTCTTCTTGGGATTACGCTGGCGCTCGCGGCGGCAACCGGGGTTTCCGCGCAGGCACCACTACGCCCCGCCCCGGACACGGCAAAGATTCCGCTTTCCAGGATTCCGCGCGTTCACCGGGCCCCCAAGCTCGCAGACTTCCTTGAAAATCAACGGCGCGAGGCGGAACTTACGGTGACTGATTTCCGGCAGAACTCCCCCGGTGACGGCACACCAGCCACCGAGCCAACGACGGCCTACCTTTCCTACGACGACAAGAATCTCTATGTGGTGTTCGTTTGCCAGGATGAAAAAGGCGCCGTGCGCGCGCATCTTTCCCGGCGCGAAGGATCGGACCAGGACGACGGAGTGGGTATTCTGCTCGACACCTTCAGGGATTTTCACCGCGCATATTTCTTTTTCTCGAATCCGCTAGGGGTGCAGACCGACGCGGTCTACACCGAAGGCCAGGGATACGACCTCAGCTTCGACACGTTATGGGGTAGTTCCGGCCGCGTGACAAAGGATGGCTATGTGGTTTTCTTCGCCATTCCGTTCAAGAGTCTCCGTTTCTCGCACGGAGCGGAACAAACCTGGGGCCTTGCGCTGTATCGCACGATTCTGCGCAAGAGCGAGTACGACTACTGGCCCCACGTGACGCAGCGAGTCGAAGGGCTGACCCAGCAGTTCGAGCCGGTCGGCGGGATTGAAAACGTGTCACCGGGGCGCAACATTCAGCTCATTCCCTACGGCCTCCTTGCCAGCGATCATTTTTTGAACCAGCCCAGTCCATCAAGCCCGGCCACCCCTCCTGCGTTCCTCGACAAATTTGAACACCGAGCGGGCCTCGATGCCAAATTCGTGGTGAAGGATTCGCTCTCGTTTGACTTCACGCTGAATCCGGACTTCAGCCAGGTGGAATCCGACGACCCGCAGGTGACCGTCAATCAGCGCTTTGCGGTCTTTTTCCCGGAGAAACGTCCGTTCTTCATCGAGAATGCTGGTTTTTTTGCCACACCGATTGATCTTTTTTTCTCGCGCCAGATTGCGCAACCGCAGTTCGGTAGTCGCATGACAGGAAAGCTGGGGAAATGGACGCTGGGCGCGCTGGCCATTGACGACCGGCGGCCGGGCCAGGGATTTACAAGCGGCCCGTACGATACCCGGGCGGTGGACGGCGTGGTGCGCGTTACCCGCGAGTTTGGCAACCAGTCTTACATCGGCGGATTTTTCTCAAGCCGCGATTTTGCAGACACCAGCAATCGCGTGGCCTCGATTGATGCGCGGCTGAAATTCACGAAGAATTGGGTCGTCGACGTTCAGGGGGTGCACAGTTGGACGCGGCAGGATCTCAACGCAGAACGGAATTGCCTGTCGTTTGCATCGAGCAATCCGGCCATTGGGTCACAACAGGGGAATGCGCTGTGGGCAGACGCGTCGCACAGCGGCCGTCATTTTACGTTCAGCACCAACTACAACGATTTCTCGCCCAATTTCTGCACGGAACTGGGATTCGTCAACCGCATCGATATCCGCCAGAACAACGCGTTCGCCGGGTATTTCTGGCGGCCGAACACTGGAAGAGTCATCGATTTTGGACCCATCGTTAGCGAAACGGTAGACTGGAATCACAACGGCGTTTTGCAGGACTGGGGGGCGACTTTGGGCTTCCAGGTGGACCTAAGAAAACAAACAACCATCGGCCTCAATCGAGGAGAGGCTTACGAACGCTTGGGCAATTTTGAGTTCCGGAAGCACAGTACGTCCCTTTTTCTGACGACCCAGCCCTACAAATGGATTTCCTTATCGATTCGTTACGCGCGGGGAACTGGCGAGAATTTCTTCCCTCTGCCGGGAGTACCGCCGTTCCTGGGAAACGTGCAGCGCGTGAATTTCGGATTTACGCTGCGGCCCTCGTCGCGGCTGCGATTGGATGAAACGCTGATTTACTATCGACTCGGAACACGTGATGGTTCGGTGCCACCGCCGTTTTCGCCCGGGCACAGCATCTTCAACAACTACCTGAACCGCACGAAATTCAATTATCAGTTCACCAAGGAACTTTCCTTGCGGCTGATCCTGGATTACAACGCGACGATCGCCAACACACAACTGTTTGATCTGCAAAGGAGCCTTGGTGGCTCGGATGACGTAAACGGGCCTTTTTCGCCGACCAAGCAATTCACGACGGACATACTTTTGACCTATCTGCTCCATCCGGGCACGGCCGTCTATCTTGGCTACAACAATGGCTATAGCGATCTGAATCTGCGTTCGGGAGCGCCGGTGCCGATCACCGTGCAGGGAGCGCCAAACAATTCCACCAGCCGCCTATTCTTCGTTAAAGTAAGCTACTTGCTGCGCTACTGAAGAGAGAGCGACTGCGCCTTGTAACGCTCCTGCGCTATCGCTTAAAATTCAGATTCTTTTGTTCCCGGGAAGAAATTTGCAAGGAGTGTCATGTCTCACCGCATCGCGGCAAAAATTACGGGTGTAGCCGGGTATGTTCCGCCGAAAGTGATGACCAACGCGGACCTGGAGAAACTCGTCGAGACCAACGACGAATGGATTCGCACGCGCACCGGCATCCGCGAACGCCACGTCGCGGAGAAGGGTACGGCCAGCTCGCATCTGGCCACGGAAGCCGCAAAAGCTTTGCTGGCCCAAACCAAGACGGATCCCGCGGAGATCGACCTGATCGTGCTCGCCAGCGTTACCCCAGACATGTTTTTTCCTGCTACCGCCTGCCTGGTGCAGAACCGCGTTGGCGCGAAGAAGGCTTGGGGCTTTGACTTGTCGGCGGCATGCTCCGGTTTTGCCTACGCGCTGACGGTGGGGGCGCAATTTGTGGGCGCGGGCACGCATAAGAAAGCGCTGGTGATCGGCAGCGACACGATGACTTCCATCCTGGATTATAAGGATCGCGCGACGTGCGTGCTGTTTGGCGATGGTGCGGGAGCGGTGCTGGTCGAGCCCGCCGGTTTGTATGAGGGCATTCTCGATTTCGAGCACGACATCGATGGGTCGGGGGGAGCCTTTCTGTACATGCCGGGAGGGGGCTCACTGAACCCGTCCTCACCGGAGACCATTGCAAAAGGGATGCACTTTGTGCATCAGGAAGGTTCGCAGGTGTTCAAGTACGCGGTACGGCGGATGGCGGAGATGTCCACGCATCTCCTTGAAAGAAATGGCTTTACTAAAGACGACCTAAAACTACTGGTCCCCCATCAGGCCAATCTGCGGATCATTCGCGCGACGCAGGAACGGCTGGGTGTGGATGATTCGAAGGTCCTCGTGAACATCGACAAGTACGGAAACACGACGGCAGGAACCATCCCGCTGGGCTTGCGGGACGCTGTAGCACAAGGACGCCTGAAGAAGGGCGATCTAGTACTCATTGTAACCGTAGGCGCAGGATATACGACCGGCGGCGTGCTGCTGCGCTGGGCGTATTAAGAGAGTCGATAGCTGTCTTAGCAGGAGCGCAGAGATGCGACGAGCTCGAGATTGGCTTGGAGGCGGCGATCCACCTGGACGGCGGCATAGCGCGCGCAGATGCCGCGCTCGCGATTGCTCCACACCGTAATAGCGGGAATGTGCGAACCAGCAAGGGCTTCCACACCTTCGACGACGCGGTAGTAGAGGCGCACGAGACCGAGTCCGCCACGATTTGGATAGAGATCAGGGGTCAGCTCATGCAGTCCGGCAAGGGTTTCAAAGTCCTGCGAAGTCACGCGCCCGTTTTCTACGTGAGCCGCACTCAAAACCCGGTCGGAAACCGGCTGAGCCGCCACACCCGAGAGCACGGCGCGCCAGTAGTACAGGCCGAACTGGGCCAGGGCGACTACAGAGATCGTAAATAGCATGGCGGCGAACATCCCTCAGCCTCTAAAGGGAGTGTGCCGGCCGGAAAAATAGGCACCTATAGCCCGGAAGTACCAAGAGGGTAGAACTGGGGGCGTAACCTATTCGCAATGAACGACATACAGATGCCGCACGATTCGCTCATGAGCCTTGTATAGCCTCCTGTCCTCGACTATCCTCCCTTACACTCCCATTTTTCTCCAGGAGCCAACCCATGCACGTGAGTTTTCGACCCTTATTATTGGCAAGTGGATTTACCGTGGCGCTCGTCTTGTTCGGGAGTGTTCGACTCTTTCCAACTCCGGACAAGGGACGGGACGCCGACACCAAAGCAATTAACGACGTGCTTAGCGCACAGCAGGCCGCGTGGAACCGCGGTGACGTAGATGCCTTTTTGGTCGGATATTGGCCCTCGCCGGAACTCACCTTTTCCGGGAGCGGCGGCGTATCCCGCGGCTGGGATGGCGTGCTGGCGCGATACAAAAAAAGCTACCCGAATCACGCCGCCATGGGCCAGTTGGATTTCTCGGATTTGGAGTTTCGCTACCTGGGGCCGGACGCCGCGCTCGTTCTTGGCCAATGGCACTTGAAGCGCGAAGGCGGCGACCTTGGGGGAGTGTTCACGCTAGTGTGGCAGAAGTTTCCGGACGGCTGGAAAATCATTCACGATCACACCAGCGCGGTGGGGGCAAAACAGTAGGCCATGGCTCCTGCAAATCGAGTTCGTGGATGGGGCCGAAGTGGACGAGCGTCCTCGAGGGCTTGATTCAGCCTCTAGAAAATCTCCAAAATTTCTTCGTAGCGCTTGAACGGCGGAATCAGGTACGCGCCGGCCAGTTCGGTGCGAGCCCAAGCAAGCATGTCGCGGGCAACCTCGAATCCGCGGTCACGGGCCGCAGCGCCGGCGGATTCCATGGATTTCAGCAAGGATGCCGGGATCACGATTCCGGGAACTTCATTGTTCAAGCGCAACGCCTGCTTGTAGCTGTTCAACGGCCAAATGCCAATCAAGATCGGAATTGCCGGTTTGCCGCCAAGCTTTTTCAGGAACGCGTGCCAGTGTTCAGGATCGAAGAGCGGCTGGGTCATGGCGTAGTGCGCCCCGGCTTCGATCTTGGCATGGAAGCGTTCGATTTCGTTGTCGAGATCGTCGGCTACGGGATTGACGGCTACGCCGATGGCAAAATTTGTCGCGCCGCCGAGAGTTTTCCCCGCCCAGTCGGTGCCCTGGTTCAACCGATTCAAAACTTTCACGAGGCCGACGGAATCCACTTCGTAAACGCCGCTGGTTTCCGGGTAGTCGCCAACCGACGGCGGATCGCCGGTGATGGCCAGAATATTTCGAACCCCGCCGACCGTCCATGCGCCGAGTAGCGCGGCTTGCAGGCCGATGATGTTCTGATCGCGGGTGGTGAGGTGCGGAACAGTTTCGACGCCGCGCGCTTCTAGGGCGCCGGCAACAACCAGCGCATCCATGCCGACGCGCGCCATGGCACCGCTATTGATATCAATGGCGTCCACTTTCTTCGACGCCATGACTCTGTCCACCTGCTCGAAGATGCGGTCGAGCGAAAGGCCCTTGGGCGGATCGATTTCCACGCAGACCGCGAATTGATGGGCCTTGAGTCTTTTCCAGAATTTGCTTTCCGGATCGCGGTGGGTAACCGGGGCCGGCTTTGCCAGCGCCTCGACGGAATGCGCAACGGCATGAGTCGAGACCGGTTTTAGCGATTTGACGGCATCGGCCATCGCGCGAATATGCGCCGGCGTGGTTCCGCAGCAGCCGCCAAGAATGCGCACGCCGAGCGCAGCCGCTTCGCGCGCGAAGAGCGCGAAATATTCCGGCGAGGATTTCGGATAAACGATGCGGTCGCCTTCGCGCTTCGGAAATCCCGCGTTGGGCATGCCGCTGACGCGAAGATCATCCACGGCGGCAAGCTCCTGCAAAATTGGCAGAAGCGCCTGCGGGCCGAGCGTGCAGTTCGCGCCGATGACCTGGACATTTTTGTTTTTCAGTTGTGCCGCGGCCTGCGATGGACGGACATCTCCGTAGGTAGTTCCCTCTTCTGAATACGTGAGCTGCGCGACGATCGGCAAGCCGGAGAAAGAACGAATGGCGTCAATGGCCAGCAGCAATTCCTCGATGTAGGAAAATGTTTCAAGAATATAGAAGTCCACTCCACGCTCTTCCAGAGCGAGCGCCTGTTCATGAAAAATGTCTAGAATTTCTTGCGGCTCAGGGTGGCGCGACTGCACGCCGAGGCCCAGCGGGCCGATGGAGCCAGCAATAAGCACTTCTCGCGCGGCGGATTCTCGCGCTTCGCGGGCGATCTTTACACCGCGGCTGTTGAGCCGCTGGACTTCGTCGCCGAGGCCGAGAGGCGCAAGCTTGAAGCGGTTCGCGCCAAAAGTATTGGTTTCGATGATGTGCGCGCCGGCTTCGATGTAGGCCTGGTGCACGCGAAAGACGGCTTCCGGTTCCGTGGCGTTGAGTTCGTCGAAGCAGCGCTGCGGGCCCACGGCTTCGTGCAGCATCGAGCCCATAGCGCCATCGGCAATGAGAATCGATTCTTTCAGCCGTCCGTTGAAATCGTGAATCTTCACGCAAGCTCCAGAGACAGCTAACACACCGAAAAGCCGCCAGGTATCACAAAGGCGGCGGCTATCCCGATGGCAACAAGGCGATAAGACCAGAGCGTGCCACCAACCGCGACCCGAAAGGCCTTTTGCCGGTCCACCAGGCCGCGATCAAAGAAGAGATGTAGCGGCCACATCCATTCCGCGATCCGCGCTGGCTCTAGGCCACGGAAATAAAGCCAAGGACTCGGATCTGCGGTCGGGAATGCACTCCTGCTCAGAACAAACCAAAGTGCGTCATAAGCGGCACCGGCCCGATTCCGATCACCGTCCGCGCAAGGCCGACTCTCAAGATTCGGCCCTTGAATTTCGCCTACACCCTCCAGATGGCCAGCGCGGCGCCGGTGTAACCGGCAAATTTCACACCAACAAAATATGAGAAACCCAGCGGCGCGGGACCCATGGGCATCAGAGATTCCCCCGGCTACCGTTTTTGTTCCATAAGGCTGGCGACGGTGCTCATCAAGTCGTATTTGGTTAGGATCTCGAAATGCGCATTGCCCATATCGACAAAAACCGCTGGATTCTCGTGGCTCAGGATGTGCGTGACACGCTCGACGGGCGCGGTTTTCAGCACCTGCGGCAGGGGCGCGCTCATCACTTCGCGGACGACCAACTTGCGAAGATCCTTGCCCTGCAGCGCGAGATTCAAAATCTGGTCCTCGTAGATCGTGCCGATGGGAATGTTTTCTTCAAAGACAGGAATCTGCGAGATGTCCTGTTCCTGCATGGTTTTCAGCGCGTGGAAAACCGTTTGATACGGGCGCGCGACAATCAGCTCGCGTACCTTCCCAAGGGCGTGTTTGGCGTTGACCACTTCCGCGACCGTGATGGCCGTCGCGGCATCCACGTAGCCGCGCTCGCGCATCCACTCCTCGTTGTAAACTTTGCTGAGGTAGCGCATGCCGGTGTCCGGCAGCAACGCGACGACGAAGTCGTTCGGTCCCAAATCTTTGGCCAGTCGTAGCGCGCCAGAAATGCATCCACCGCCGGAGCCGCCGGTGAAGAGGCCTTCCATCTTCGCGAGCCGGCGCGCGAAGACAAAACATTCTTCATCGATTACCTGGATGATGTCGTCGAGGATCTTCAAATTCATCGTCGCCGGGAAAAAATCTTCGCCGATGCCTTCCACCACGTAGGTCTTGGCCTTGATGGTTTGCCCGGTCTTGAAGAAGTCATAGTAGAGCGAACCATAGGGATCGACGCCGACGATTTTAACGCTGGGTTTCTTTTCTTTTAGATATTTTCCGACACCACTGATGGTCCCGCCGGTGCCCACGCCGCAAACAAAGTGCGTGATTTTCCCTTCGCTGTCTTCCCAAATTTCCGGGCCCGTCGTCTGGTAGTGCGCTTCCGGATTCATGGGATTGTCGTATTGATTCGGGTAGTAAGAATTGGGAATTTCACGAGCGAGTTTTTTCGCAACGGAGTAATAGCTGCGCGGATCTTCCGGCTCAACGGCCGTGGGGCAAACGATGACTTCGGCGCCAAGCGCTTTTAGGAGATCGACTTTTTCCTTGGATTGCTTGTCCGTGGTGGTGAAAACGCATTTGTAACCACGCACGGCGGCAACCAGCGCCAGCCCCATGCCGGTGTTGCCGGAAGTGCCTTCGATAATGGTGCCGCCGGGCTTGAGCAGGCCCTTTTTTTCAGCTTCATCAATCATGGTGATGCCGATGCGATCCTTCACCGATCCGCCGGGATTGGTGAATTCCGCTTTGACATACATCTGCGGTTTCAGGCCCTGATTAATGCGGTTCAGGCGGATCAGCGGCGTGTGGCCGACGGCTTCCAAAATGTTGTTACATTTCATTCTGTTGTCTAGAGGCAGAGCGACGGACCAACCGGGCATCCAGGCTGTGCCATAATTCTTCCAGTTTAGCATGCTGCCTGACAGCGACGCAGCGGACAGACCAAAGGAGACACTCTTGAGCCGGCAAAATATTTCCAGCGGTGCGCCGTGGGAACCGATTGTGGGTTACTCGCGTGCGGTGCGAATCGGGAACACTGTTTCGGTGTCGGGAACGACGGCCACGGGGCCGGACGGCAAAATCCTCGGCATAGGCGACGCGCACGCGCAAGCCGTGCAGACCATTAAGAATATAGAAGCAGCACTGGTGAAAGCGGGAGCGCGCTTAGAAGACGTCGTGCGGACACGCATCTACGTGACCAACATCGCCGAATGGGAAAAAGTGGGCCGCGCGCACGGCGAATTTTTTGGGGCCATTCGTCCGGCGACCAGCATGGTGGAAGTGAGCAAGCTGATCGCGCCGGAGATGCTGGTGGAAATCGAAGCGGACGCAGTCGTGGAATGAAGTAAAGGAGACAGAGGGGCCACGGCCTTGTCTGCATAGCAGGTTCGCAACCAGTCGAGGGATTTTCATGGCTTCGGCGCTGTACGATTCCTTTATCGCTGACTATTACGACGAGTCGCCGGTGGTAGAAAAGCGGCTGCAGGACGTGGCGTTTTATCGCGATGCCGCGCGCGACTGCGACGATCCCGTGCTGGAACTGGGCTGCGGTACGGGACGCGTCACCATGGCGGTGGCGGAGGCGGGGAAACGGATCACCGGGCTCGAGCTTTCTGAACGCATGTTGGAGCGCGCGGTGAAAAAGCGCGGCGGACTGCGCGTGGAAGCGCGCGAACGCGTTCACCTGGTCCAGGGCGACATGGCGAAATTCGATTTGGGAGAAAAATTCCGGCTGGTGATTATTCCTTTCCGCGCGTTTCAGCACTTGCTGGAAGTGCGTCAGCAGATGGATTGCCTGGAATGTGCGCGGAAGCATCTCATGCCGAAAGGGCGGCTGATCCTGGATGTATTCCAGACGGATGCGGAGCGCATGCACGATCCGGTGCATCACCGAGAGATGCTGGTCTCCGAATACAAAGCGCCGGACGGCCGCCAGGTGCGGATCACCGAGCGCGTGGCGGCGTTTCATCGCGCCGAGCAACGGAACGACGTGGAGATGATTTTTGCCGTCGTGCATCCGGGCGGGCGCAAGGAACGGCTGGTGTTCGCCTGGACGCTGCGGTATTTCTTCCGCTATGAAGTCGAGCACTTGCTGGTGCGCTGCGGATTCAAAGTTACCGCACAATACGGAGATTTCGATCGAACACCTCTCCGGGATGAATCACCGGAAATGATTTTCGTCGCACAAACCCCAGGGTGAAACCCCTCTAAGGATTCCTCCCCTCCTGGCGAATTACAAAAGCGGGTTTAAAGCACAGACCAAAAAAGACTTACTGGGCGGAGAGTTGGGTTTGCGGGTGGGTTTATTCCCTCTTACCACCGCGCGCGGATGCGATACTTCAGCACGGCCTTGCCGTCTTTGGCGACGGGCACATTGAATTGCGCGGCGAACGCCGCGGTCTTCGTGTATTTGTAGGTGGAAGAAAGCATTTCCCAATCGCCGCCGATGGGCTCGTTCACTTCAACGGTGATGGGCCCATCCTTGTGATTGCGGATGCTGACTTCGAATTCCATCTCCCAGACGTGGCCGGAAATGCTTTTGTAATCGGTCTGCTTGTGCTCGGCGACCACGTCGAAAGCGTTTCCGATGTGAATGTTGATGGTTTCGTCTTTCGGCGTGTGGTCAATGCGATCTTCGCCGGCGAAGAGTATGCCGCCCTTGGAATCCTTCTGATAGACGCGCACGTTGCCCGCGGGAAGAGGAATGCCGAGGCCGGCCTTCTCTTCATTCTTGAATTTGTAATAGACCATGACGGGATCTTTCAGCGGCGAGCCGGGATTTTGCGCGTTGTGGTAGTAGTAGTTTTGTCCGTTGACGACGAAGATTTTTTCAACGGGCACGCCGCTACCTTGCAGCAAGCTGATCTGTTTGGTTTCCTTGTCCTCGACCGAAGTTCTGCGTCCCAGTGAGTACAGGTGGTATTCGGAGAAATTTTCCTGCTGGAACTGAGGCGCCGCAGCCGCTTTTGTGGCCATTTCATAGGCCATGTTCGCATCGCGCCGAGCATTGCTCGGGATACGATTTAACTCACCGGCCACCAGCTGCAGACGGGCGTTGTGGAAGGCCGTGCCGCTGTTGTTAACGACGGTGACCCAGCCGTCGAGGTCGGCGTTCTTTTCATCACGGCCGACAGTCAAAACGTAGTCGGAATTCCAGGTCAAGTTGTTCGCGAGGTAGGACGCTTCAATCGTCTGCTTTCTCGCGCCGGAATTTTCAAGGGACATCAATAGTGTGGGGCGCTCATAAAGATTCGCCGGCACCTCCGGGAAGCGCAGACTCTCGGCATACATCCCCGTCACGATGTCGTTGCCAATCTTCCAGACCGGGCCGTTGTTATCGGAGAGCAGCGTGGCCTTGATCTCTTCGCGCTTGGTGGTGCCGTTTTCCTGATATGTGCGCACCAGCGTGACTTCCTTGCCGACGTACTTGTGAAGAAGTTTCGCGGGTTCGAGGAGATCGTATTCGTAGTTTTGTTCGATGACGCCAAGCTTATCGGGGTCGGTCAGCGAGCGAAAATGAACCGTCGCGGGATTCACCGTCGCTGCGATGTCCATAAATTTCAAGCGGAATATTCCGCCGGGCAGCGAGAGCTGGCGGACGTCGCGGACCAGCGCGATGTTTGAATTGTAGACGGTAACGTTCAGGTCGGTTTGATCGTTCAGGCTAGTGGATTGGTCGCCGGCGGGGCGGGCCGCTTCTTTTTCCTGGCGTGGATAGCCACTTTTGTTGGGCGCTGCGGGATAAAGGAGCGTAGCGCCGGCGGCGAAGATCGCAGCCGACGAGAGGGCCCAAACCAACCGTTTTCTTAGCATTTTCCCAGAGAGATTCATCACCTTCACCTCGATCAAGATTTGCCTTCCCTCTTAGAACGGCCCCCATGGGATTTCTTGCAAGAATTTTAGGCTGGCAGAGATGGCCTCAAGTCATGGATGAACGGCAGGTTGCCAGGTCCAGCCGCCATCGCTGGTCGCAAAATACTTGATGCCGCGCGTATTCCAGATGGTGGCATGCAGCGCGTCCGTGGCACGAATCCCTCCGAGATCTTCGTTTAGTGGCGAAGAGAGCAATTTCCAATGCGCACCGCCATCCGTTGTTAAGAGAATGGCACCGGCACGTCCGACGAGCCAGCAAACACTTTCCGACGTTGCAGAACCGCTCAGCAGGTCCGTGAGGACGCCGCTCGTTTGGCGCATCCAGGAGCGGCCCCCGTCCGGCGAGAACTCGATTAGACCGGCGCGACCGGGACGCCAAACAAAACTGGAGCCCGGGGCGGCGATCAGACGCGAATCGGAGACCATCACCATCTCGGTGACGGCTCTCCCCACATAAGCTGCGCCCGCGTTTCCTGCTGGTGTTTGAGGAGGAGCAGGAGAAGGAGTGGCCTTCGGCTTTGCAACGTTTTTCGCCTGGCCGAGCGGAGCCGGACCTGCCACCTTTGGCGAAATATTCTGGTTTTGCGCTTGGAGATTCTGTTCTTGCGCCGGCACTGGCGCATGCGCTGGAGTCCCGCTTTCTCTGTCTAGCGCACCAGCGACAATCTGGTCGTTGAGATCCGCCTTTTTCTCGTCGCCAAGCAGATATGCATTGGCGTCGGACTCCGCATCCTTCCGCGCGCCTTCCTCTCTTCCTAAAGAAGGAGGTGCCAGCGCGCCCCTTGCTCTGGATTGATCAGTATTCTGTTTTCTCAGATCCCTGGACTCCGGCAGCTTGGAGTAGGAGGAAAGCGTGTCGGCCGCGGAGGAGGACTTTGACACACTCCGCTGCACGTCCGGCGAAGCCCCAGGCACTTTCATGGATGTAGGAGGTGGAGCAACGGCGGGTTCCTGATTCTTTGCTATTTTGACCTCGTTGGAGCTCCGCAAGGGAGGTTCGTTCTCGTGCAGCGCGATCCACACAAGCAAGCCCGCGGCAATCGCACCGGCCGGGGCCATCCAGCGCCAGCGCACTCCGTGAGCCAGGCGCGATGCGCGCCGACCGTCGCGCGCGGCGGGCCGCGCCACAGTTTCGATTTTCTGCGCGTTGGGCGCGTGTTGCGCATCCGCCATGGCAAAGACCTCTACTTTCTCGGCGGCGTGCAGGGGAATATCGTCGGTCAACTCCAGATGCGCGAGAAGCTCCTGGCAACGCGCGCAAGCCACGATGTGTTCTTTACAGGAATTCAATTCTTCCGCAAGCAGCGCGCGCTCATGGTAAGCGGCAAGCGTTTCCATGTCCGGGCAGGCATCCCGCAGCGACGGAGTTCCCGCGCCCTGCTTCGCGGAATCGGAAGAAGCCGCAGCAGAGCGCAAATGGCGCGCTATCGCTTTGTCAAAGCTCCGATCGCGGTCTTCAGGCGCCATGGTCTTCACCATTCTTAGAACGGGGCTGAGACGCTTTCTTGCAGTTTGCGATTATCACGGCCGTTTCCTTGCTGCCGGGCTTTGCGGTTTCCTGCGCGGCAGCAATTTATCCAAGTCGATGGGAGCGTCTTCCGCGCTGTATTCGAAACAAAGGGCGATTTCAGGATCACTCAGTCCCGCTTGCACCGGGGAGCCATTCGGCGCGCCAAAACCGCGGCGAAGGATGGTTTCCACCGCGCCGCGCAAGTCGCGCCGCACGTGGTCCAAGTGACGCGAGACGCTGGACTCATGTTCTCCGAGCAAGCGGCCAATCTCTGCGAGGGTTTTCTCTTCGGTGTAGTAAAGGCGAAGCCTTTCCCTTTCCTGTGGTTCGAGTTTGAGGAGCGCTTCGCTCAACGCACGGCCAAACAAGGCGAGGTAGCGGTCACGATGGGGATCGCTAGGATGGAACGGCGGTCCAGACGGCGCGAGCCGGCACGAATCTTGTGCGTCGTCTTCACCCAGCTCTTCGAAGCGGCGGCCCGCGCGAATCGCATCAATGTGGCGCTGAGCGAGAACGGCGCGGAGCCAGGTCTTCAGCGAGCTGCGCCCATGAAAGTAGCCAAAGAGTGAACGCGCGCTGCCCTTGCCATCCGCGAGGCCGTATAAATGCGCGAAAAGAGAATCCGCAAGTTCGCACGCTTCGGCCGAACCTGAATTACAGCGGAGAATGGCCGCCGCCGCAGCCCGTAAGTAGGGGCGATAGTTGCCGAAGAAATGTTCCCAAGCCGCGTCGCATCCTTCGGCGCAGGCACAGGCGAGAGCGAGATCTTCAAGATGGAGCGCGGAGAGGAACTCCTTAAGTTGCTGGAACGTTACGTTTCCGGAAGCGCACCGCTTTTTCGCACTGCGTTCGAGAGCCGCTGAAAAGCGCTCGCGGGAGAGCCCCCAGCGGCCGGATTGAGACTGGGCGTAGAGCCAATCGACGAGCGGAGCACGGCCTTCAAGAGGCCTTGAGGTGTCGACCAGAGAACTTTCGCCGCCGCGTTCTGAGGGGCCATCGGGCATAGTTGAGTCGGTGCGGCCCTGACGCCAAGACCTGAACCAACGCCAGGGTCTCCCTTGGCATCCTAGTGCATAAGCCGGTGAACGGAAAGCGTTGTGCAAAACTCGACACACCCCGGCGCCGGTTTGCGGTAAACTATGGGAGGGTTGCGCCCCCGACCGCGCAACCAGAGCCGCCTCTTGGGGTTAGAACGGGGTGCGCAGCGTGCGCTCGCTAGGGCATTAGCGAATTCGCGACGCTAGTACCAAAGTCCTATCGGACTCCCTCAGCCTCGTCAGTACTCTGGTACGGCTAGAGCGCATTTCCTACTCTGCGGGTGAATTTGGGAGAGCTAGGTATCTCTAGACCACCCACACTTGCAAGGCGGAATACTCGCGAGGCGGCACACGGATGACAACGATGATTGCAGATCCACCACGCAAAACAACGATGGGCGTTGGTTTTGACGCCAACCGTGGCCGCACGTCCAATCCCCAGGCTTGGAAGCAGGCCATCGGCACGAAGCCTATAGCGGCGCGCCTTGCTCTTCTGCCGGATTCGAAACCCCGCTGGGACCGCATCGGAATCAGCGCTGGGAGCCAAATTGCGATCCTGTTATTTCTGCTTTTGATCCCGTTGATCTTTCCCGAGCAGATGAAAACCGCTCTGAATCTTCGGCCAACCGAGCTGATGCAACCGATCACTTTGATCCCCGTCGCACCGGAGCCGCCGCCACCGCCTCCGCCAAAAGCCAAGGCCAAGGCACCACCGGTGGTCAAGCCGGAAGTCCCCGCGCCGGTGAAATTAAATCCGAAGCAGCCGCACGTATTCTTGACGGCCAAAGTCGAGCCGCCAAAGATGCGCACCGTAGATGCAAAGCCGGTGGAACTGAATCCTACTTTCGATCAAGTGAAAGTGGATATGCCGACAAATCAGCCGAAGCGTCCGAAAGAGGACGTGAAGGTGGGAAATCTTGGGTCGGGCAGCGCCGCGCCTGCGACCGTGGTCGCACCGGTGAGCAAGGTGCAAACCGGAGGATTCGGCGACCCGAACGGCCTTCCTGGCAAGGGTGACGCGAATAAGACCACCAACATAAATCGCCTCGGCTCGCCCGCTTTGCCGGGCGGACCCGGCTACGGAAACGGCACCGGCGGAGACAAAGGAATTCGCGGCACAGTAGCGAGCACGGGATTTGGGAACGGCACGGCGATTCCCCCACCCAGCGGCGGAAAGCGCGGCACGGTGCAGACCAGCGGCTTCGGCGACCAGACGGTTGCCGCGGAAGCTCCTAAGAAAAAGGCCTCTTCTGAGGGAACACCGACAACCGTTGAAATTCTGGAGAAACCACGGCCGGAGTACACTGCCGAAGGGCGCAGGCTCAAAATCGAAGGCGACGTCGTGCTGGAGATCGTGTTCCTAGCCAACGGCAGCATTCAAGTGAATCGTGTTGTGAGTGGTTTGGGTCACGGCTTGGACGAAGCGGCGACTCGGGCGGCGCAGCAGATCAAGTTTAAGCCGGCGAAACGCGACGGCCAGCCAGTAGATTTTCCGGCTCGCGTACGGATTGAATTTCGAATGGCCTACTGAAGGGGAGAGAGAACATGCGTAAGCTTGCTACAACCATCCTGGGCCTGATCCTGAGCGGGCTGGGAGCTGTCGTCGCAGAAGCGACACCCAAGCCGGCGGATCAGCAGCCGCGGACCATGGAAGATGTGATCGATCGCGTCATCACCAACGAAAACCGGGCCGTCCAGCAGATTCGGCAATACTCACCGCTGGTCGAAACGTATATCCAGAACCTGAAGCCCGATAAGGACCTCGGCTATGCCCCCGCCGGCGACAAATATTTCCTCGGCCGAGCCGACTTTTCCAAGGGTGTGTCGCTCATTTCTTTGACGGATACCAATACCAAGGGAAAGAAGATCTTCGGTTCTATCGGCAATTTCTTTTCGTTTGCGCTGCAATTTGTGCCGGACGGCTTCCTGCAGATGATTTTCCTCGACACCAACGGATTCGACAAACAGCACTACAAGTTCGACTACGTGCGCCGCGAATTCCTCGGCGAAGTGCGCTGCCTGGTATTTGACGTCACCCCACAGGAAAAGAGCGGCAAGGGCCGGTTTCTCGGCCGCATCTGGGTGGAAGACCAGGATTTCAATATTGTGCGGTTCAACGGCGCATACAGCGGCAACGGACATTCCAGCTGGTGGTTCCACTTTGACAGCTGGCGTACGAATGTGCAGCCGGGTATGTGGATGCCTTCCTTCGTGTACAGCGAAGAAAAGGACATGCACTACAATTTGACGAAAAAGCTCGACTTTAAGGCGCAAACGCGCCTCTGGGGCTATAACCTCGGACATGCCAGCCAGGAACAGGAATTGAGCAAGATCCTAGTGGAATCGGCAGTAACGGACGATACGAAAGCCGCGAACGACCTGTCGCCCGTCCAAGCGCAGCGTACCTGGGATCACCAAGCGGAAGATAACGTCATCGATCGCCTGGAGCGCATCGGCCTGGTCGCGCCCAAAGGCGAAGTGGACAAGATTCTCGAGACGGTGGTCAACAACCTCGAGGTTACCAACAACCTCGACGTGGAACCTGAAGTCCGTTGCCGCGTGATGATGACTTCCACTCTGGAGTCCTATACCGTCGGGCACACCATCGTGCTTAGCCGCGGGCTGATCGACGTGCTCCCCGACGAAGCCAGCCTGGCTACCATCATTGCGCACGAGCTGGGCCACGTCGTGCTCGGACATCGGCTGGATTCCAGCTTCGCGTTCTTCGATCAATTGCTGATCGATGACAAGGAAACCTTCCGCCACTTCGGGTTTGCGCGCACCCCCGATGAGGAAAAAGCCGCCAATACCAAAGCACTTCAGTTCCTGTCCAATTCTCCATACAAGAATCAGCTCGGCAACGCGGGACTTTTCCTGACAGCGCTCGAGACGCGCTCGAAGGAAATTCCGAACCTGATCAGTGCGCACCTCGGCAATCGCGTTCCTGTGGTCGGGGACCTCAAGTCATCGACACCTGTCGATCAAAAGCAGAATCCGCATATGATCGTGGCGCTGCCGATCGGCGGACGCGTGAAAGTCGATCCGTGGAACGACAAACTGGACCTGATCAAGAGCAAACCGGTGGGCGCCGTCGCGGAACGCGAGAAGATGCCGTTCGAAGTCACTCCGTTCATGCCTTACCTGACGCGCTACGGAACGGAGGCTACCAAGCCGATCGCCGCCAGCGCGGCCAGGCCGACCGATCCGAAAACCGGACAAGCAGCGGCGGGAAAACCATAGCCGGTTTCGTTTAACAATCGCAAGACTTTCGGCCCGGTGAAGATCCTTCTCCGGGCCGTTCTCTTTTAGCTGCTGCTCGCTGGTCCTGGAGTCAGGGTCTCAGCGTGGCGCAGAGAGTTCCCTGATCAGCTTGTAGTTGAACTCGACGCCATCATAAAAATCCTGCATTCCCACGCGCTCATCCTTGCCATGTGCACGGCTGTCGTTTCGCTGGAAAAACATGCAGGAGATTCCGTAGGTGGGGATGCCGGCGATGCGCGTGTACTTCCCGTCCGTCGCACCGGTAGACATGGTGGTGACGTAGGGAACCCCCGGCCATACAACGCGCAGTGTATTTTCCATCGCTAACATCAGTTCCGGCAGCAAGAGAGAGGGAGGTACGGCCACGACTGGCGTTGCCTTTCCGTCCGGGCCAGTCTGCGCAACGATGCTGACTTTCACCTTTGGATCGTTGGCCACACGTTCGAGGGTATGGAGAACATCCTGGGGGTCTTCTCCGGGAAAGATTCTGCAATTGACGTTGGCGCGGGCGGTTTGCGGCAATGCGTTTGGCGCGTGCCCGCCTGAGAGCATGGTGGCAACGCAAGTGGTGTGGAGCAGCGAATGGAGGTAGGGATTCGCAGAAAGGCGTTGCACGGCGGCACTGTCCGGCGGTTGATGGGCGACGGCTTTCAAGTCTGCCGCGACCTGGCCGGTGGCCAGCGCTGCGTTTCTTTCAAAATAGTTGCGAGTGATTTCGTTGATTTTCACGGGGAAGGAGAACGACTGCAGCCGGGCGAGCGCGCCGGCGAGGTGATAGATGGCGTTGTCCGGGCTCGGGACCGAACTGTGGCCGCCGGGATTGAGTGATTCGAATTGAAAATCGACGTAAACTTTTTCGCTGGCCTGGATCCCCGCGAGCAGACGCTTATCCTTGTCCCTTTCGAATTCTCCGCCGTCCAGATTGATGCAGTATTCCGCGTCAATCCAGTCGCGATGTTCCTTCAGGAGCCAGGCGACACCGTTGGAGGTGCCCCCTTCTTCGTCGGCGGTCAGCGCGAGGATCACATCACGATCCGGCACGTATCTTGCCATTTTCAGCCGGATGAAATTGGTGACCAGGATGGCGTCGCCTTCCTTCATGTCTTCGGTGCCGCGGCCGTAGAAGTAATCACCTTGCTCGATGAATTCGAAGGGGTCCGTGGTCCAATCCTCGCGGCGCGCCTCGACAACGTCGAGATGCCCGATGAACAGGATGGGCTTGCGTTTTCCGGTTCCGTGCAAGCGCACGACGAGATTCTTCTTGTGCTCCTTCGGGCCGGCCACATGGATGTCGGTTTCGGCAAAGCCTCCGTCGCGCAGGCGCGTGGCCATGGCCTCCGCGGCGGTGGTCACGTTGCCGACAGAGTCCGTGGTGTTAATTTCTATGAGTTGCTTGAAAATATCGCGAGCCAGCTGCTTGGTTTGTTCCTGCCCTTGCGAGGAAACCACAAAGGAACAGTTCGCCACCACAGAAAACAACAGGACCCAAGGTTTCACGGCTTGCATTTGCTCTCCTCAAGATGAATTTCACGAAAAAGGCAGTGGACCGGCGGGTGAGGCCGGCTGCACCGTCAGGGCGTAGCGAAGGCAACGTGACAAATGCGACGCGGACCAGAACAACAAGATCATGCCGAGCCCTCGATCCAACATAAGAAACACAACAAAGGCGGTGAAGACTCTAAACCCGGCTCGGTCAGGCCTCATCAACGGCGTCGGCAAACGAGAGTTCACGAACCGGGCCAGCTCGCGAGGCCACTTGAAGACCCAATACAACCCATAGAAAGGAATCAGGTGAAACCAGGCCGCGCGCAGCGGCTTCACAGGATAAGAGCCCGCTGTCGCGCGTGAGAGAATGACATGGAATTCGTAGACGCAAACCATCCAATAAACCAGACTGATGAAATTTGCGAGAAACAGATACAACGGAGGGATCAGCAGCGGTTCTTTGGCAAGCTCCGGATGCAATGTGACCGCGATGATTTCCGTAATCAGCGTGGCCACGCCAAGGAGGTAGCCGATCCAAATTCGCGGAAACGGAGGCCATGCCTGCGGTCGAGACTGCTGCCCTTGCGATTCCACGCCAGACCAATCCATTCATGCCTCAGGGATTCTTCCCTGGCAGCGTAACGGCCTTGACGCCCGTCCGTCAAACCATTTGCGGCAGAGGCCGCGTTTCCTTCCCGGAGGAGTTGCTTCGGCTCGCGTGCTCTGCATAAACTGGCAGGGACACGATTTTGGAGGAAGAGATGACATTAGCCAGGAAACGCGCCGCGCAGATCGCGCTGGGCGCGGCAATATTCGCGGCGGGGATGGCCGCGGGGTCGCTCCATGCTCGCAGCGCCGCCGTGCAGAACCGATTTGGCCAGCCGAAGACCGTGCTGCACGTGGTGGTTTACAAATTCAGGGACAACGTTTCGAACTACGACCGGGAAAAAACCATCAACGGCATCAGGGACATGGCAGGAAAGATTGCTGGCATCAAGAATGTCTGGTTAAAAACCGCGCGCAACCAGATCAAGGATTTCAGCGGCGTTTATGCCATTGAGTTCACGAGCGCGGAAGCCGCTGCCGACTACGCCGAGAGCCCGGTGCATGAAGGGTGGTCCAAACTGTGGCAGGAACAGCGCGAGAACAGCCTGTCGTTCCAGGTTACGAATCCCTGAAGCGCGATCTAGGCCTGCCGTGCGATGCCGTATCTTCGACGGATCATGCGGTCTGCCGCTCGATCGGAGAGCAGCCGCTTAGCCCATTTAGCGAACGTCGCCAGAGGCGTCACGCCGTAACGCGGCTTTGGGTGTGGCGCCTCGATCGCTTCCAGCATGATGCGCGCGCAATCTTCCGGCGTGGTCTTGGACTGCGCACGAGTGCTCGTCGCGTTGGACCAGTACGTCGCGTAGATTTTCGCGTACGGGCCGCTCTGGAATTCTTCCTGATAGGATTGCGCCAGCTCCATTGCCGTTTGCTGGATGTTCGTTACGATATAGCCGGGCTCAATCAGGATCGTTTCGATGCCGTAGGGATACAGTTCGTAGCGCAGGGCGTTGGCCACCGCCTCGATGGCATGTTTCGAAGCGCTGTAGGCCCCCTGCGTCGGGGGCGTTACGAACCCGGAGACCGAGCTCATCATCAAGATGCGGCCCTTCCGCCGTTCGCGCATGTGCGGAAGAACGGCTTGCGTTACCCGGATCACGCCGAAAAAATTCGTTTCGAATTGCCGCCGCCAGTCTTCCATGCGCAAATCCTCAACGGCGCCGGCATGGACAAGTCCGGCATTATTGATGAGCACATCGATCGCGCCAGCTTTGTCCCGCACTGATAAGACGCCTGCCTTCACCGAAGCGTCATCGCACACATCCATTTCAAGCGTCTCGAGCGGTAGCTTCTTTTCACGGGCCAGGGCGTCGAGTTGCGCGCGCTTCGCTGCCGAGCGGCCGGCCGCAAACACACGGTAGCCGTGCTCTGCTAACAACAGCGCCGCGGCCTTTCCCAGGCCATCTGTAGCGCCCGTAATCAGAACCGCTGGAGTCCTCTTGTCCCCGTCCATTCCGCCCCCTCGACCAAAGCTATCGTATCGTGGAATCAGGCCACCCCGCGGCAGCCGCCCTCGCGTCCCGTTTTCAACACAGGCGAAGCAAGGGCCGTCCCATGCGCCAGGCAAGATTGCTAGACTAAATGCTTCTCCTACGTTTTAATCGCAACGCTTGGTGAGCGGGCATGCCGGTCGATGACACTTTCTCCGTACCTGCGGCAGAGAAAAAATGGCAGCTCGGCTTTTGGAGCCTCATCGCCACGCAGTTCCAGGGCGCCTTCAACGAAAACGCGCTTAAGTTTCTTATTATTTACCTGATCCTGGCCATCGAAAAAGACAAAGCGCAACGGGATCAGATGGAATTGCTCGTCGGCGTGCTCTTCGCCGCCCCCTTCATTCTGTTTTCGCTGCTAGGCGGATACTTTGCGGACCGCTTCAGCAAGCGTGCTGTCACGATCTGGACGAAAGTGCTTGAAGTGGGAGTCATGCTTTTTGCCGTGGCCGCGCTGGTAGGACCTAACCTCAACCTGGCTCTGGCGGCCATTTTTCTGGTCTGCACGCAAGGGGCGTTATTTGGGCCGTCCAAATACGGTTTGCTCCCGGAGTTGCTCCCGCCCGAGAAACTTTCCTGGGGCAACGGGGTCCTCGAACTCGGGACGTTCCTCGCGATTATCGTTGGCAGCATGAGCGGATCTTTTCTCGCCGAGGCGTTCAACGGGCGCGAGATTTACGCCGGCGCGTTGCTCTTGGGATTTACCGTGATTGGTCTGGTATGGAGCTTTGGCATCGGCCGCGTGCCGGCCGCGGATCCGTGGAAGAAATTCCATCTCGCTTCATTGATTGACGTCTGGTCGCCCATGAAGTTGATTCGTCGGGATCGCGTCTTGTGGCTGGCGGTCCTCGGCAACACATATTTCTTCTTTGTAGCTGGCCTGCTGCAATTCAACATTTTCATTTATGGGCAGGACGTCCTGCATATCCGTTCCACCGAGGGGGGCTTCCTACAGGCGGCCATTGCGATCGGGATAGGCCTCGGCAGTTTTGCCGCTGGTTACCTCTCTGCCGGAAAAATTGAATATGGACTGATTCCGCTCGGCTCGATGGGCATGACCGCCCTCGGACTCTGCCTGGCGATTCCCCACTTGTCCTTCCGGACCGTGCTCTTGCTCCTTGCTGCACTGGGATTCTTCGGCGGATTTTTCATTGTGCCGGTCAGCGCTTTGATCCAGCACCGTCCGGAGGAAAACAAAAAAGGCGTCATCATCGGCACCGCAAACTGGCTTTCGTTCGTGGGCATCGGCGCCGCCTCCGCCGTCTATTACCTTGCTACTCATTTCCTTCACTCCAGCCCCGGCGAAATTTTCTTCTGGTCGGCGCTGGCCACGCTGGGAGCCACCGGCTACGTGCTGTGGCTGCTGCCGGACTCGTTATTGCGGCTTTTTCTTTGGATCGCTACGCACACGCTGTATCGCTTAGACGTGGAAGGCCGCGAAAACGTGCCGGCGCGCGGCGGAGCGCTGCTCACGCCCAATCACGTTTCCATGGCGGACGCGGTCCTGCTCATCGCGTCCATCGACCGCCCGATTCGCTTCATCATGTTCAGAGGCTCCTACGAGCATCCCCTGGTAAAACCTTTTGCCAAGATCATGGGCGTGATTCCCATCGCGTCGGACCAGGGCCCGCGCGAAATGATTCATTCCCTGCGCATGGCTACCGATGCCCTGAAAGCCGGCGAAGTCGTCTGCATCTTTCCGGAAGGGCAGATGACGCGCATCGGCCAGATGCTCCCTTTCCGCCGAGGTATGGAGCGCATCATCAAAGGCGTGGACGTCCCGATCATCCCCGTAAATCTGGATGGCGTCTGGGGCTCGATTTTCAGTTTTGCGGGCGGGCGATTCCTCTGGAAATTTCCGCGGCGCATTCCTTACCCGGTCCGCGTGACGTTTGGCAAACCCCTGCCGCCGACTTCCACTTCCATGGAGGCGCGCCGCGCCGTGCAGGATCTCGGCGCAGAAGCCTTCGCGCGCCGCAAGAAGCGCATGCACGCGTTGTGGCAATCCTTTATTTACACGGCGCGGCGCCATCCCTTCCGTTTCGCAATGGCGGATGGGCAGCGGCCCCGGCTCAACTATTTTCAGGCGCTGGCAGGAGCGCTGGTCCTGGCGCGGCGTTTGCGAAAACTCTGGCAGGGACAGGAAATGGTCGGTGTTTTGCTGCCGCCGTCGGTTCCCGGCGCGCTGGTGAATTTCGCCGCCATGCTGATGGGCAAAGTCCCGGTCAACCTGAACTACACGGTTTCCAATGAAACGCTGGCTTCTTGCGCGCAACAGTGCAATCTGAAAACAATCGTTAGCGCGCGAGTCTTTCTCGAAAAGGTCAAGATACAACCGCCCGGTGAAATCATTTTTATCGAAGACCTGGCCAAAGACGCGGGGTTTGGCGAACGTTTTTCCGCGGCTCTGGCGGCAAGTCTCTTGCCCTCCAAATGGGTCGCAAAATTCGCGGGCTGCCAGCGGCCGGCGACTCTGGACGATATCGCGACGATTATTTTTTCCAGCGGCTCAACGGGTGATCCCAAGGGCGTGATCCTCACGCATTACAACATCGCTTCGAATGTCGCGCAGTTGAGCCAGGTGTTCATGTTGCACGCCGATGATCGCATCATGGGGATCCTGCCGTTTTTCCATTCCTTTGGTTTTACAGGCACGCTGTGTCTGCCCGCTGCGACGGGCATCGGCGTGGTCTTCCATCCGAATCCGCTCGATTCACGCGTCATCGGCGCACTCGTGAACAAGTATGCCGTCACCATGCTGCTCGCCACGCCCACTTTCTTGAATGCCTACACGCGCCGCTGCACTCCGGAAGAATTCGGCAGCCTCCGCTTCGTGATGGCCGGCGCCGAGAAACTGCCCGATCGCATTTCCCAAGCTTTCGAAGATCATTTCGGCATCCGGCCCCACGAAGGCTACGGCTGCACGGAATGCTCGCCGGCAGTTACTGTGAACACCATCGATTTCCGCGCCGCGTCTTTCCGCCAGGTGGGAGCAAAGCGCGGCAGCATTGGCCATCCCTTGCCGGGGATGACGGTAAAGATCGTGGACCCGGAGACCATGCAGCCCGTAGGCGTGGACCAGCCGGGCCTGCTGCTGGTCCGTGGACCTAACATCATGCAGGGCTATCTCAATCAGCCGGAGAAAACCGCCGACGTTCTTCGCGACGGCTGGTACAACACGGGCGATATCGCACGGCTGGATGAAGACGGCTTCCTGAAAATCACGGACCGTTTGAGCCGCTTCAGCAAGATTGGCGGGGAAATGGTGCCGCACATCAAAGTCGAAGACCTGCTGCAAGATCTGGCGGGCGCGAGCGAGCAAACCTTTGTTGTGACCGCCATTCCGGATGAGAAAAAGGGCGAGCGCCTCATCGTTCTGCATACCCTGGCAGAGCCTCAGCTCGAGGCCTGCCTTGAAAAATTAGGGAAGAGCGACTTGCCGCCGCTCTGGCGTCCCCGGCCCGACCAGTTCGTCCGCATCGAAAAGCTCCCGTATCTCGGCACCGGGAAACTCGACTTGCGGAAGGCGCGCGAGTTGGCGCTGGAGATGGGGCAGCGTGCGCTCCGCGAATAAGGGCACGTTCCGGCTGGCGACGGAGAACGTCTCATGACACCAGCCCAAAGCTCGGGCCAAGGGCGCGGAATCCTCCTGCGCCTCGTTGTGACCGCAGTCGTTCTGGGTCTGTGGTTCTGGACGCAGTCCCTCCTCGGCGCGCGGATTGCTCCTACAAACGGCATCGGCGACGCAGTTCACAACTGGACCGCCGGTCTCAATTCCTATTTTTTGCAAAACCCGGGAACTGCCAACGCGCTCCTGATCGTAAGTTCCGCTCTGATTGATGCGCTGGGCCTCTTTCTCCTCGCTCGCTGGTTGCTCGGCGGCACCGTTCGTCCGTTCCTGGGGTTATTTCTCCTGATGGCGCTGCGCCAGGTGATGCAAGCCATCTGCGCCCTGCCTCCGCCGCCCAACATGATCTGGCACTATCCGGGTTTCCCGTCGTTTCTGGTTACCTATCACGTTGCCAACGATTTTTTCTTCTCCGGACACACCGCCATCGCCGTTTTCGGCGCGATTGAGCTTTCCCGTTTGCGCCGGACCTGGCTCACTGTCCTGGCGATCCTGATTGCTTGCTTCGAACTGGCCACCGTTCTGATCTTGCGCGCCCACTACACCATGGACGTCTTCACCGGACTTGTCGCCGCTTTGTGGGTTGCCCACTTCGCGGAACTTGTCTCGCCTCGCCTTGACCGTCTGCTCAACGGCAGCAAGTAAGGCTGGAGCCTTCCCATCGGGAAACTCGGTTACCGTCGGGCGCCGGACGCCCTGGGCGTTTGCATTCGGCGAGGCCATGTTAGGAAGGAATACCCATGCCGGCGGAGTCGCGATCCTCGGACGGGAACAATCGGAGGCCAGGACCGGCAATTTCAAGAAGGCCCGGGTTCCTGGAAATAATTCAGATGCGTTGGGTGAAAGAGAAGTGGCCGCGGTAGTTTCGCGTCCGGCGAGGGTGCTGGGCGTTACTGCAATCCCCAAAACGTCGCATCGGGCTTCACCAATTCGAATCCTGCGTCCCATGCTTCATGGCTGCGCCAGACGACTTCGGCATCTGCCTTGCGCCCCGTTTCCTGTTGAATCAGGCGGACGCGCTTGTGAAGCGGCAGGTCCGCTCCCACCACGGCCATGCAACCGGAGTGGCTTACGTCCACGGTCACGGCGTTGGCGTGCTCTTTCGATCCGCCCTGTTCCCACTCCACCAGGAGCTTCACACGGGAGATGATGCGCTTGTGGCTTCGCAATCTTTCCCAGCGTTCTTGCAAGGCAATGGCTGCAGGGTCTTTGCTGATCTTGATGGTCATTGGCGGCCTCTCTGCGGAAGAGTTACCGGGCCCGGAGGGTAGAAGCTCCAACCTAATGCCTTCGATCGTCGGGGTCAATAGTACTTTTTCCAAATGACCCCTCGCGGTCACGGCTTCCCTCCGTGCCACCAACAAAAAGGCCGGTCTGATTGCTCGGACCGGCCTTTTGCAATTTAATCCCGGCGACGACCTACGTTCCCACACAGTTGCCCGTGCAGTATCATCGGCCCAGCGAGGCTTAACTACCGTGTTCGGGATGGGAACGGGTGTGACCCTCGCGGTATGATCACCAGGAAACTGGAAACTCGCGAACGGATTCCCCTGCTCATCCCGAGCAACGGATCGCGAGTGCGACAACAGAAATTATGTGCGGCCGTAAAACGGCCGACAATTGGCTGGCATACAAGTTCGACTTCAGGTCGAACTACACTGTGCAGAAAAGGCGTTGCTTTTTCTGCTCTCCCTCAAAGACGGTTTGAGAAAGTTTTATGATTAAGCCGAACGGGCGATTAGTACTGGTCAGCTTCACGCATTACTGCGCTTCTACCTCCAGCCTATCAAAGTCGTAGTCTTCGACTGCCCTTCTTAGGCCGATAAATCGGCCTTGGGAGAACTTATCTTAGGGCGAGCTTCTTGCTTAGATGCATTCAGCAATTATCTCTTCCAGACTTCGCTACC
>WNFG01000215.1_pt1 | contig 55402 bp, 53 predicted proteins | sample 5400431 | NCBI WGS metagenome assembly WNFG01 (sample SAMN13153346, study PRJNA577476) | soil metagenome | isolation source: 120 cm saprolite under Douglas fir tree site 2 hole 3 replicate 2 | place: USA:California | collected 2015-04-18
CTTTCCATTCACGTTGAGATCAGCCATGTGCAAACCTCCTTCCATCGCCGTCTGCAGAGGCGATGATTGATGCGCGCCGACCCCTCGGTCATGCCGCGCCCGCGGTCCCGGAAGAACAGCTTGGTTTAATTCTAATATGGAAATCGCAAGTCCGCGAGGTCGATTCGCGCGCTGGACGCATGGACGGCATGCCGTCGATGGTGCGTGCATTTATCGTTCACACCGAATTCCAGTTGCGAGCCTAGCCCCAGCGATTCGGGCCCTCGCAACATCGACGACACCGATGAATGCCGCCGCCTCTCGTGGAACCGGCAAGCCCGACCGCCGCGAGGCATTCCGATGGCGCGGCATCTAGAAAATGTTTGAGCCGGTTGCCGACCTCCCCTACCTTTTCGCAAACAAGCGCATCGGGACCGCGGTTGGACCATGGAGTTCGTCCGGCAAACCATCGAGATCAAGGGCTGCAAGCTCAGCCTTGCGCGCGGCGGCAAGGGCGTACCGTTGATGTACTTGCACGGCACCGATGGGCTCGCGGACTGGCCGGCGATCCTCGATACGTTGGCGCAGCGCTTCGATGTGATCGTCCCCGATCACCCGGGTTTTGGCGCCTCCGAGGCGCCGGGCTGGATCGATGACATTTCCGATGTGGCCTACTGCTATCTCGATGCCATCGAGGTGCTCGGCCTGTCCGGCGTTCACGTCGTCGGGCAATCGTTGGGCGGCTGGATCGCGCTCGAAATGGCGGTGCGCTCGACGCAGCGCCTGCGCAGTCTCACGCTGATCTCGTCCGCGGGCATCCACGTCAAAGGCGTGCCCAAGACCGATATTTTCATCATCGATCCGGAGGAGCAGGCGCGCCTCGCCTATGTCGATGCCAAGCTCGGCGAGGAAGCCGCCGCGCGTGCCGGTGCCGACAAATATCAGGATCTCGCCATTCTCAACCGCATTGCCAGCGCGCGTTTCGGGTGGCAGCCGCGCTTCTTCAACCCGCGGCTGGAGCGCTGGCTGCATCGCGTAAACGTCCCCACCCACGTCATCTGGGGCGATGGCGACCGCATCATTCCGCCGGCCTATGCCGAGGCGTTCCATCGCCTGATCCCGGGATCGACGCTCACCATGATTCCCAACGCCGGCCACCTGCCGCACGTCGAACGCGCCGCAGCCGTGGCGGAAGCGATGCATACTTTCCTGCGGAACTGACGGACACCGCCATGAAGATGATAAGCTGTCACCCGATGCCCTATGCGTAGCGATGTTTTACGCGCTGGCACGCCGCTCCGCCGCCAACGCGCTCGCAGGAACCTGAATGTTGCGATTGAACCCGAGTTGAGGAGATAACAATGACAACAAAGAAATACGAGACGGTCCTGATCGAGAAGCAGGACGGCATCACCTGGCTGATCATGAACCGGCCGGACAAGCGTAATGCCATGAGCCCACAGCTCCACCTCGACATGGACGACGCGCTGGCCGAGCTCGCGGTCGATCCACAAACCCAGGTGCTCGTGCTCACCGGCGCGGGCGAAGCGTTCTGTGCCGGGCAGGACATCAAACTCTATTTCCGCGCCAACGACGACGCGCCGGCGGCCAGGGCGAAGGCCCGCCACGCTTCCAATCAATGGCGCTGGCAAAGGCTCTCGACCTTCCCGCAGCCGACCATCGCCATGGTCAACGGCTACTGCTTCGGCGGCGGCTTCACCCAGGTCTGTGCCTGCGATTTCGCCATTGCGGCGGACGAGGCGCTGTTCGGCCTCTCCGAGGTCAACTGGGGCATTCTGCCCGGCGGCATCGTGTCGTGGAACATCGCGCAGACGTTGAACTTCCGCGACGGCATGTATTACGCGCTCACCGGTGACACCTTCGACGGCAAGAAGGCGAAGGAGATTGGGTTCGTCAACTTCTCCTATCCCAAAGCCAAGCTGAAGGAGGAGACGATCAAGCTCGCCAAGAAGCTGATGGAAAAGAGCCCGGCCGTCCTGCGCTATACCAAGGAGGCGCTGCGCGCGGTGCGCTTCATGAATGAGCCGCAGGCGGCCGACTACCTCAACGCCAAGAGCGATGCATTGCGCTTTGTCGACAAGGAGGACAGCCGCAGCCAGGGCATGAAGCAGTTTCTCGACGAGAAGAGTTATCGTCCGGGCTTCGGTGCCTTCAAGCGCCCGAAGGCGACGCCGGCGTAAGGGCTCGTGTGCTGCAGTCCGATCATCGCTTGGCTTTCTCTCTTCTCAGTTGCGCCCGGCGCGCTTGCGTGGCCGTGCGATCGATGACCCACGAGCGTGCGGCCGGCTCGAGCACCACGCCATAGTCGCGCTCCGCCGCCTCCCTTGAAACAAGTCCCTCCCGCACGTCGGCGAGCACGCGCTCCGCGTGGCGCGCGAGCGGATCGCCATGCCCGCCGCCGCCCGGGGTGTCGAGCCGGAAGATATCGCCGGCACGGAGCGGGTAATCGGCGTAGCGGGTCGGCAAGCGTTTGGCCGCGCGGCTGTCCGGGTTGATCCACAGGTCGCCGCGGCGGCCGTCGCTGCCGCCGGCGCAGCCGTTCGGGGGGATCAGATGCTTCATGGAGCGGATCGAGAAGCGCGCATCCGCGAGATTGAGATATTCGCGGCGGATGCCGAGCCCGCCGCGGAACTCGCCCGCGCCGCCCGAATCCACGATCAGCTCGAAGCGCGTGAGGCGGGTGGGAAATTCGCTCTCGATGATCTCGACCGGTGCGATCTTGGCATTGCTTTGATTGACCGTGATGCCGGACGCCCCGTCCTTGCCCGCGCGCGCGCCGGCGCCGCCGGCGATGATCTCGTATTGCACGTAACCTTTGCCGGTGTAGGTGTTGCGGCCGCCGAGAATGATGGAGCGGCTGCCGCTGCCGTCGGCACGCACCTTGCTCGGCACCACGTGGCTCATGGCGTCGAAGATGGCGTCCACCAGCGCATGGATGGTGGGATTGTAGGTGTTGACCGGCGCCGGGAAGCGCGGGTTGAGCACGCTGCCGTCGCGCGCCGTCATGGTGAAGCCGCGGATGAGGCCGCTCGACACATACATATTCGGATCGACCAGCGAGATGAGCGCGTAGGCGCAGGCCGCCTGCACCAGGGGCGGGCGGATATTGGCGGGGCCCTTGGTCTCGTCCGCCGAGCCGCTGAAATCGAAATGAAGCTTGTCTGCGCGCTTCTCTATGACGACGTGGATGCGCACCGGCTGTTCCAGGTCGACACCGTCATCATCGACGAACCGTTCGGCTTCGAAGCGCCCGTCGTCCCATTCGGCGATCGCTGCCTTGAGCTTTCCTTCCGACATTTCGAGCAGGCGATCGAAGCACGCGAGGATGTCCCCCTTGCCGAATTTGGCGACGAGTTCGCCCAGCCGTTTCTCGCCCAGCCGGTCGGCGCCGAGCTGTCCACGGATGTCGCCGAGCACGAGTTCCGGCGTGCGGCTGTTGGCGCCGATGAGCCGCTCGATGTCGCCGCTAGTCCGGTAGGCGCTTTGGTAGCGCACGGCGGGCAGGTGCAGGCCTTCGTTGAAAATCTCGCGCGCCTGGCCCGAGCAGCTTCCCGGCACCGGCCCGCCGATGTCGCTCTTGTGCGCGATCGAGCCGCAGAAGCCGAACAGCTCGCCGCCGACGAAGACCGGCGTAATGACCGCGATGTCCGGCGCGTGCGGGCTGCCGCCATGGTAGGGGTGATTGATGATGAAGGCGTCGCCTTGCGCGATGCTGTCGCCGAACACATCGATGACGGCGGCGGTGCAAGCCGGAAATGCGCCGATGTGCAGCGGCAAGACCACGTGCTGCGCCACCACGTCGCCCTTCGCGTTCATCAGCGCGCAGGATGCATCCTGCGATTCCCGCACGATGGTGGAGAAGCCGGTGCGGAACAGGGAATTCTGCATCTCCTGCACGATGCCGGAGAGGCTCGCCTTCAGCACTTCGAGATTGACCGCGTCGATGGGCATTGCTTCTCCGTTTTTAGGCATCGCGTCCGACCGCACCGAAGTCCGGCATGGCGGCAGTGGACGCAACGAGTCCATCACCCGTCCTGCGTCACGATCACGTTCTTCCATTCGTCTATCCGGCCGACCTGGCCGGGACGGATCACCGTCGTGCAATCGAGCTGCGCGAGGATCGCCGGCCCCGCGAGGCTCGAGCCCACATCGAGCCGTTCGCGCTGGTAGATCGGGCAGTCGAACTCCGCGCCATCGAAGCGCGCGCGTTGCATGCTCCGGCGTGCATCCGACAATGCCGCGCCGGTGCGCTCGAATTTCGGCAGCTCGACCGGCGGCATGAGACCGACACCGCGTACGCGGTAGGACACGATCTCGACCGGCTCCTCCGGCGCCATGTGGCCGAACATGCCCGCATGCTGTTGATCGAAGGTGAGGCGCAGCTGCTTCAGGTCGACGACCCGCAACGGTTCGGCAGGGCAGGGGACGGCGATCTCGTAACCCTGGCCGGCGTAGCGCATGTCGAGCGCCCGTTCGATGCGGATGTCATCGCGCGCGAAACCATCGCCATGCAACTCCTCACGCGCCTGTGTCGCCAGCCGCTCGAACATGTCGTTCATGACTTCAGGCGTGACTTCGTTCAGCGGCGCCATCTTCGACTGGATGTAGTCGTGCTTGACGTCGGACATCAGCAAACCGATTGCCGAAAACACCCCGGGATAAAGCGGCACAATGACGCCGGCCATGCCGAGATCGCGCGCGATGCGGCCGGCATGCACCGGCCCCGCTCCGCCGAAGGCGAGCAGCATGAAATCGCGCAGATCGTGGCCGCGCATGGTGGAGATCGCCTTGATCGCCTCCTCCATCTTCACGTCGATGATGCGCACGATGCCCTCCGCCGCATCGGCTACGCCGAGGCCGAGCGGGCGCGCCACCTTGGTCTCGATGACGGCACGCGCCTTGGCCACGTCGAGCCGCATCCGTCCGCCGAGGAAATTGTTTTCGCCGAGATAGCCCAGCACCAGGTTGCAATCGGTGATGGTCGGCATCTCGCCGCCGCGCCCGTAGCACGCCGGTCCCGGCACGGCGCCCGCGCTCGCCGGACCGACTTGCAGCACGCCGAAGCGGTCGACGGCCGCAACGGTGCCGCCGCCGGCGCTGACCGTGTTGATGTCGAGCATGGGCACTGCGAGGTCCCGGCCTTCGATGTTGCCACGGCTCGACAGCAGAGCTTCGCCCCCTTTGATCAAAGCGACGTCGCAAGACGTTCCGCCCATGTCGAAGGTAATGACGTCGCGCGACGCGGTCATGCGAGCGGCGAGCACGCCCGCCGTGACGCCGCCGGCCGGACCCGACAACACGGTGCTGACGGCTCGGCGTGCCGCAGCCGAGAAAGTCGCCATCCCGCCGTTCGACTGCATGACGTATTTGCGTCGGGGCGCGATGCCGGCACCGCTCAGGCGGCGGTCGAGTTGCGCGATATAGCGCGCGAGGATCGGCTGCAGATAGGCGTTGATGACGGTGGTGCTCAGCCGATAATACTCGCGGATCTGCGGCAGCACCTCGGATGACAGCGAGATGCTGCAATCCGGCATTTCCTCAACGATGATCTCCCTCGCGCGCGCTTCATGCGCGGGATGCAGAAACGAGAACAACAGGCACACCGCGATCGACTCGACGTTCTGCGCCGCGAGCTCGCGCACGGTTGCGCGCAGCACCGTCTCGTCGAGCTCGTGCAGCACGTTGCCGCGAAAATCGACGCGCTCCCTCACTTCGCCGGTCAGGCTCCGCGGCACCAGTGGCGCGGGCTTGTCGTACATGACGTCGAAGATCGCCGCGCCGTACGGCCGTGCCTGCTCCCCCACGGGGTAGATGCCGCGAAATCCTTCCGTGACCAACAGGCCGGTCTTGACGCCCTTGCCTTCGAGCAACGCGTTGGTCCCGACCGTGGTGCCGTGGCAGAAATAGCCGATGTCGGCGGGCTCATCAGCCGTTGCCAACAGCGCCTCGATGCCGGCAAGGATCGCGCGCGAGGGGTCGTCGGGCGTCGAGGGCAGCTTGGCGATCGACAGCGCGCCGGTTTCTTCGTTGAGATAGACGAAATCGGAAAACGTCCCTCCGGTATCGACCGTGACGCGGTAGCGAGCCATGCGATGATCGGTTCCATCCGGGAGCGAGCAGCGCCCGTTATAAGGACATGACCAGACTCAAAGGACAATATCGAGGGATGATTGCATCCCGGCCGTGCCGCGGCGTAGCGCGAGGGAGGGAACTTGGATCGCGCCGATCTCACGGGACGAACGTTGAGCGAAGAAATGGCAGTTGTAATCGACCCTCGATCAAGATGACATAGCGGCGGGCGCGCAGATCGGAATGGACATGTCAGGCATCGTCAGCAATGCCAAGACCGCGAACGTCGCCGATGCGTCGCGCATCGCGGCGCCGGCGTTGGCGGCTTTCATCAAGCGCGCGTTGGAGGCCGCCAGCCTTCGCTCCGACGACGCGAAGGTTGTCGCCGATTTGATGGTCGAGGCCGATTTGCGCGGCAGCGATACCCACGGCGTGATTCGCCTGCCGCTCTATCTGCGACGCCTCAAGGCGGGCGGAATCAACCCGCGTCCGGATATCCGCATCGTGCAGGAGCGGCCGGCCACCGCCCTCGTCGACGGCGACAACGGCATCGGCCACCTGGTCATGCGTTTTGCCGCCATGACGGCGATCGAGAAGGCGAAAGGCGCAGGCGTCGCCTGGGTGGGCGCGCGGATGAGCAACCACGCAGGCCCGGCGGCGCTCTATGCCATGATGCCGCTCGCCCATGACATGATCGGGCTCTATCTCGCGGTCGGCAGCAACAACCATCTGCCGCCCTGGGGTTCGACCGAGAACCTGCTCGGCACCAATCCCATCGCAATCGCCGTTCCGGCCGAGGAAGAGCCGCCGATCGTGCTCGACATGGCGCCGACGGTCGCCGCCTTCGGCAAGGTGCGCCTGAAGATGCAGCGTGGCGAGGAGATGCCGGTCGGCTGGATGATCGGCCGCGACGGCAAGCCGCTCACCGATCCCAAGCGCGCGGAGCAAGGCCTGCTGCTGCCGATCGGCGACTACAAAGGCTACGGCTTGAGCCTGATGACGGGCTTGCTGGCCGGCACGCTCAATCAGGCGGCATTCGGGCGCGACGTCGTCGATTTCGTCAAGGAGCACGGCAAGGCCGCCAATACCGGCCACGCGATCGTCGCGGTGTCGGTCGAAGCGTTCGCGCCGGCGGCGGCATTCAAGCGCCAAGTCGATGGCGCGATCCGCGCCATGCGCGGCGCCCAACGGCTGCCCGGTGTCGAGCGCATCTGGCTGCCCGGAGAGCAGAGCCATCTCAAGCGGCAGGACCGCGCCCAGAACGGGATCCCCATGCCCAAGCCGCTGCGCGAGAGTCTCGAGACGGCCGCGCGCGGTCTCGGCATCGCGCCGCTTGCTTGATTGGACGAAAGCGACCGCTCGATGTCACCGCCCGCGAGAGCGGACGTACGCAGCTCATGAGAAAGGTGGCGCCGGTTTGCGATTGTCTGTGATGGATGAGGCTCATGACCGCTCGTAAGCCAGTAGGCCTTATCGGCATCGGGCTGCTGGGCCAGGCATTCGCGCATCGCCTGCTCGACGCCGGCTTCGAGGTCGTCGGCTTCGACGTCGATCCGGCCAAGAACGCCAAGCTCGCGGAGCTTGGCGGCCGGCCTGCTGCGTCCGTCGCCGATCTCGCGCGGCGTTGCGATCCCATCGTGCTCGCGGTGTTCAGCACCGATCAGGTCGAAACGGTCATCGAAAGCGAATTGTTGCCCGCGCTGGGCGACCGCTCCGGCAAAATCGTCCTGTGTGCAAGCACCTGCGACCCCGACCGCATCGCCGCACTGGGCGAGCGTGTTGCGGCGCGCGGGCTGCGTCTTCTCGAAACCCCGGTCTCCGGCGCGAGCGGCCAGGTCAGTCGCGGCGAGGGTGTCGCACTGATCGGCGGCGATGCGCAGGTCGCATCCGCCGTGGAGCCGATCTTGCGCGCGCTGTTTGCGGCCCATTTCCATATCGGCAAGATCGGAGATGGCGGGCGCGCCAAGCTCGCCATCAATCTGATCCTCGGCCTCAACCGATTGGCCGTGGCCGAGGGTCTGGTATTTGCCGAGCGACTTGGACTCGATCCTGAAGCTTTTCTCAAGGTCGCGCGTAGCTCGGCGGCCTATTCGCAGGTCATGGACATCAAAGGTTCGAAGATGATCCGCGGCGAGTTCGGCGCCGAAGGCCGCGTCACCCAGCATCTCAAGGATGTGCGCCTCATGCTCGCGCAGGCCGAGCGGGTGAAGCAGCAGCTTCCGCTGCTCGAAATCCACGCCGATGTGCTGGAAGCCTGCGTGCGGCAAGGGGAGGGAGACTTGGACAACAGCGCCGTGATCAACGAGATCAGGCGGCGCACGCGCTCTTGATTGGGAAGGTTTGCAGTCGCAACAGCCGGAGCAGTTCGATGACCGATGGAGAGGTGCGCTACGGCCGCGACGGCGAGATCGCCACGGTGATCTTCGACCGGCCGGCGGCGCGCAACGCCATGACCTGGCGCATGTACGAGCAGCTCGGCGAGGCCTGCGCGCAAATCCGCATGGAAGATGGGCTGCGCGTAGCGGTGTTTCGCGGTGCTGGTGGCAAGGCCTTCATTGCCGGCACCGACATCGCCCAATTCCGGGAGTTCCGCAGTGGCGACGATGGCATCGCCTACGAGGAGAAAATGGAGGCCATTCTTGCCGGCGTCGAGGCGCTGCCGGTGCCGACGCTGGCGGTGATCGAGGGGTTTGCCATCGGCGGCGGGCTCGCGATCGCGGCGGCGTGCGATCTTCGCATTGCGACCCCCGGCTCGCGCTTCGGCGTTCCGATCGCGCGCACGCTCGGCAATTGCCTGTCGATTGCCAACTATGCGCGGCTCATCGCCGCGCTCGGGGCTTCGCGCGCCAAGCGGATGTTGCTGCTGGCGGAGAACCTCTCCGCCGAGGAGGCGCTGGCGGCCGGTTTTCTCGGCGAGATCGTGCAGGCGGGGGACCTAGACCGGCGCGTCGGCGAATTGTGCGCGCGTCTGGCGCAGCATGCCCCCATCACCATGCGCGTGAGCAAGGAGGCGATCGGCCGCCTCCTGCACGCGGGCCTATCACAGGGCGATGATCTCGTGCGCGCGTGCTACGGCAGCGACGACTTTCGCCTCGGCGTCGAGGCATTCGTGGACAAACGCGAGCCGCGATGGACGGGAAAGTGAGCGCTGCGGCGTGCGTTGGGACGTCGAGCGCAACGCCTATGTCGACTGGAACAGCGAGGCGCTAAAATGGGCTCCCTTCGACAGGGCGGCGTGTGGCCGAGCAAGGGGCACGACGCTTTCGCGGCAGCGGGACCTTGGTGGATATGATCGACTCGCATCATCATTTCTGGTGGACCGGCCGGCACACCTATACGTGGCCCGAGCGCGTCGGCGATCGTTTTGCACGCGATTTCACGCCCGACGACCTGCGTCCGGAGCTTGCGCGCTGCGACATCAAGGGGACGGTGCTGGTCCAGGTCCTGCATCAGGTCGGCGGCGAGACCGAGGAATGCCTCGATCTCAGCAAAAAGGTCGATTTCGTGCGCGGCGTGGTCGGCTGGCTGCCGCTCGCCGACCCCGATGCGACCTCGCGCGCGCTCGAGCGGCTGCGCTCCCGCGGCAAGCTCGTGGGCGTGCGCCATCTCATCAGTAACGAGCCGGATCCACGCTGGCTGCTGCAGGATGGCGTGGTCGAATCGCTCAAGCTGTTGGCCGCGGCGGGGCTGGCCTTCGACGCCATCCCGGTGAACGCTGCGCAATTCGAATCCGTGCTCGACATCGCGCGTCGCCTGCCGAAGCTCAAGATCGTTATCAATCATCTCGGCCGGCCGCCGCTTCCGGAGCGCGGCTGGGAGCCGTGGGCGACACAAATTGCCCGCGCCGCTGAGCACCGCAACGTGTCGGTGAAGCTCTCGATCGGCCTCGACATCATCATGCGTTGGCGCTGGTCGACCGACGAGATACGGCGCTACAGCGATCACGTGCTCGATCTGTTCAGTCCCAATCGCGTCATGGCGGCGAGCAATTGGCCGGTGATCCTGCTGGGTGCGAGCTACGTGGAGACGTGGAACGGCGTCACCGCTTTGGTCGAGGCACTGTCCACCAACGAGCGCCACGCCGTGCTGGGAGGCACCGCCACCCGCGTATACGGGCTGTGATGGCCTAGCGTTGCGCGGATTCTTTCAGCCCGCCACCACTCGCGGGACGGGTTGCCGTTCCATTCCCGGTGCGGCGCTGGCGGGAAAAATCAGCGATTTGATCACGACCGGCACTGCGCCGGAATTCGGCAGCATGGTGCCGATGTCGATATAGTCGAACTCCTTGAGCTCGAGGCCATCGACCGAGACGATCGCGTTCTCGAGCTGCATTTCCTCGCGCAGATGGATCCCCATGAGGCCGCCGACATCGCCGTCGCCCGCGAGCACCAGCGGGTGGTCGTCCGCGAGGATGGGCGCGAGGCCGTCGGTCAGCCCCTGGCAGAATGCATCGAGGCGCTGGAAGGTGGCCGAGCCGCGCCACGGCACGAACACCGCGACCGGCGTGCCGGCCTCGCTGAGGTCGAGGCGTTTGAGCAGCGCCTTGATCTCGGCCGCCACCGCCGCGGAGTCGATCTCATCGTGGTCGAGCGCGAAGGCCGGCGCGATCACCGGCACGTTGCGCAGGGGGAGCGCTTCGAGCGGCGCGACGTAAATGGTGCTGCCACTCACCTGCGTGGTGTATTGCGAGGCGCCGATCACGGTCGCGCGGATGCCTTCGCTCGCGCGCTCGAGCTTCGGCCCCCATCCTTCGACACGGGCGCGAATTTCTTGCGCCAGCAGCACGCCGAGATCGCCGTATGCCTGCGCTTCGCGGCCATAGATGTATTCGGCGACGCCGCCGGAAAAAGTCAGTTGCTGCAGAGCGCGCCGCTGCGACAACGGATCGAGCCGCAACAGGGCGCGCCCGCCGGCTGTGGGCGATCCGCCAGCCATCGCTGCGAACAGGCAATCCGCCATCCGCGCCGCCAAGGCGCGCGCGCTCTCGGGCGCAAGCTGCGCGCCAACCTCGAGATTGATGCCGAGCTCGGCGCCGAAGCGGCGGCCAGCCTCCTCGATGCGCACGATACGGCCAACCGGGTCGAGGCAGAGCAGGCGCGCGCCGACGTCGAGGGCGGTGAGGTCGATCACCCGGCCGTCGGCGCAGATCGCGATTTTCGACGTGCCGCCGCCGACGTCGACATTCATGACGGTCGCGTTGTCGCGGATCGAGCGCGCCACCGCGCCCGAGCCGTGGGCAGCCATCACGGTCTCCAGACTGTCGCCGGCCGAGACCGCGACCATCTTGCCGGCCTGGCGCGCAAAAAGTTCGCCGATCTTGCGGGCGTTGCGCCGGCGCACCGCGACGCCGGTCAGGATCAGCGCGCCGGTGTCGATCTCGTCCGGGTCGACTTTGGCGTCCTGGTATTGGCGCTCGATGAAAGCGCCGAGCGCCGTGGCGTCGATCTCCTCCTGCGCGGCATAGGGCGTGAGTAGGATATCGGACTGATAGAACGTCTCGCGGATCGTGACCACGTAACGGCTGTCGAGCCGTTCCAGAACGATGCGCGAGAACACGAGATGCGAGGTGGACGAACCGATATCCACCCCGACGCTGAGAACGACGAGTTCGTCTTCATCGACCAGCGAGCGCCCGGTGCTGGAGAAGAAAATGCGGCCGCCTTGCGCTTCCTCGTCGGTCATCGTGCCAGCCAGCCCCAATCCGAGCCCTGCTCGTGAAAGCAGGCGGTCATCACGACGGCTGCGCCAAGGAGCAAATCACGCGCCCGCGAATTTCGGCACCACGGTGCCCTTCTTGTAGAAGTCGGGCTCCATTCGGCTCGGCACCCCTTCCGCCTTGAGCTTGGTCTGGTATTCGGCGCTGATGAAGGGGTCTTCCATCCAGTAGGGGATTGCGGTGCCGCCCTCGGGGATATCCATTGCCGTGTAGTCGTTGTGTTTCTCGCCGGGAGGGCCGGGCTCGCGCCCCGGATTGTGCGGCCCGAACCAGGCGGTCAGGCGCAGCGGATCCTTCGACGCGCCGAAGTGCTGGTGATACCAGCGCGCGCCGCCGGGAGCCGCCGATACCATGCCGACGGGCTCGTAATCGACGCGTTTGACCTTGTCGGCATGGCCGTCCTTCCAGGGGGTGACGCCGTATCGCTCGGGCCAGGTATAGGTGTAGCCCTTGCCCTTCAGGCAGATCAGCACGGCGGCCGATGTGTGCGCGTGTGCCTTGGAGTAGCGCCCGTTCTCGTGCTGTCCGATCCAGAGATAAAACGTGTTGCCGGTCATGAACGGCTCGACCCGGCGCCAGCCGGGCGAGCGCCGGTTGTCGAGCGGCAGGTCGCAATTGACCACGTCCGGAATGAAATTCGTGCGCCGCATGGCGAGCCCCCGCACCGGATCGGGCTCGATGTCGTCCTTGTACTTGTAGAAGTCGTCGGCGCCGCTGAAACGTTCGCGGAATTCATAAGGGCAATTGAACATCATCTCGACGTTGTTGATCAGGTTCATGAGGTTGGGCGCCGTGGTACCGCCCAGGAGCAGCGCCGGCGCCGAGCCCGCATTGACGACGCGATGCCAGGCGTTCACCGGAATCGAGAACAGCGAGCCCTTCTGCCATTCGAAGACATGACGTTTGCTGTCGTTGTCGAGCCATACCTCGGTGGTGCCGCGGCCGTCGACGACCAGATAGATTTCCTCGTAAAGGTGCTTTTCGGCATTGAGTGCGCCGGCTCCGGGCACCTCGACGACGTAGCTGCCCCACTTGCCCTCGGTGCCGTGGAGTTGGATGTAGGTACCTTTGCCGCCCAAGCGCTTCCACGGCGCAAGGGGCAGATTTTGCACCTTGCTCACGCCGATATCGCGGTGGATCGGGATGCCTTCCGATTCCATGAACAGGTCGTAGGGCGTCTTTGGGCGGCCGAACTCGCCGAAACCGGCCCTGTCGTTGCCGGTCGGCTCGTGCCAATGCGTCCTGCCAGTCAATTCGTGCATCACGACGCCCATCGAGAACAGCAGCCGGATGAATGCTTTACTGCCGGGTCCGAGCCAAGGCAAGGATGGCCGACAAGCCGGTTGCCGACATGCAGGGCACGCGATTGTCGATCGCGGTCGATCTACGATCGCTGCCGAGGGACGAAAGGCCACGCTCGAGAGGCCTTTTGGCTGCCGAACCGATCCACTAATATCCGCGTTCGACTTCGCTCGCCGTCTTGGAGGACAGCAGACATGAAAAGGCTTCTCATGGGAACGGCCGCGCTCGTTGCGCTCGGCGTGGCGCCGGTCGGGGCCCAACAGCCCGTGAAGATCGGCTTCGTCAGCACGTTCAGCGGGCCGACCGCGGTGATCGGCAACGACATGCGCAACTCCTTTGAGCTCGCGCTCGACCATCTCGGCCGCAAGATGGCTGGCAAGCCGGTCGAGGTGATCTACGAGGACGACCAGCAGAAGCCCGAAGTCGGCGTGCAGAAGTCCCAGAAGTTGGTTGAGTCCGACAAGGTCGATTTCGTCATCGGCTATATCTGGTCGAACGTGCTGCTTGCTTCGCTCAAGCCGGTGGTGGATTCGCAGACGTTTCTGATCAGCGCCAATGCCGGCCCCTCGCAGATCGCCGGCGAGCAGTGCTCGCCCTATTTCTTCTCGACCTCGTGGCAGAACGACCAGACGCCGCAGGCCATGGGCACCTACATGACCCAGAAGGGCGTGAAGACCGCCTTTCTGATCGGTCCCAACTATGCCGCCGGCAAGGACATGCTCACCGGCGTGCGCACGACGTTCAAGGGCCAAGTCATCGGCGAGGAATTGACCAAGTGGCCGGACCAGCTCGATTTCTCGACCGAGCTGTCGAAAGTGCGCGCGGCCAAGCCGGAGGCGGTATTCGTGTTCTATCCGGGAGCGGCCGGCGTGCAGTTCCTGACCCAATATGCCCAATCCGGGCTCAAGGGCCAGATCCCGCTCTATACCGCGTTCACGGTCGACGCGATCACGCTGCCGCTGCAGAAGGATCTCGCACTCGGCGTGCCGGGCGCTCAGGAATGGGTCAATGACCTGCCGAACGACGCCAACAAGAAATTCGTCGCCGACTTCCGCTCCAAGCACAAGAACTATCCGTCATTCTACGGCGCGCAGTCTTATGACGCGGCGAATTTCGTCAACAGCGCGGTCGTGGCGGTTAATGGCGATCTCAGCAAGAAGGACGCCATGCGGGCCGAGATGCGCAAGGCCAACTACGCATCGGTGCGCGGCCCCTACAAGTACGGCAACAACCACTTCCCGATCCAGAATTTCTATCTGCAGGACGTGGTGAAGGACGCGGAAGGCAGTCTCACCCTCAAGACCGTTGCCACGATCGTCAAGGACAGCCAGGATCAGTTCCACGACAAGTGCGCGATGAAGTGGTGAAGGCGGGCGAGCGAAGGCGGACGGCAGAGGGGCAAAAGACAAAAGAAGCAAAAGACAAAAGAATAACGGCTGAAACTGTCCGTTCGTCGTCCGTCGCCCAAATCCGATGCTGCTGTTTATCGAACAGTGCCTGAACGGTCTGCAGTTCGGGCTGCTGTTGTTTTTGCTCGCGGCTGGGCTCACGCTCGTCTTCGGCATTATGGATTTGGTGAACCTCGCCCACGGCTCGCTCTACATGTTGGGGGCATATTTCGCCGCGACGTTTGCCGCCTGGACGGACAGTTTCGTCATCGCGGCGCTGCTGGCGCTCGCCGCCACGCTCGTGGTCGGGATGGCGCTCGAAGTCGTGGCGCTGCGCCGGCTCTACGGCCGCGACCATCTCGACCATGTGCTCGGCACGTTCGGCTTGATTCTCTTCTTCAACGAACTGGTGCGCATCATTTGGGGGCCGGCGGGGATGAGTCTGCCGCTGCCGATGTGGCTCATTTATCCCATTGAAATTCTGCCCGGCCTTTTTTACCCGACCTATCGCATCGCCATCATCCTGACCGCGCTCCTGGTCGCGCTGTTTCTCTACGTCTTGGTGATGCGCACCCGGCTCGGCATGCTGATCCGCGCGGGCGCTTCCAACCGGGAGATGACCGGCGCGCTCGGCGTCAACATCAACCTGCTTTACACCCTCGTCTTCGGTCTCGGCGCGGCGCTCGCGGGGCTCGCCGGATTGATGCAGGCGCCGATCCTGACCGTGCAGATCGGCATGGGCGAGAACATATTGATCCTAGCCTTCGTGGTGATCATCATCGGCGGCATCGGCTCGATCCGCGGCGCATTCATCGCCGCCGTTCTCGTCGGGCTCATCGACACCATCGGGCGGGCGTTCCTGCCCGACATTCTTCGGCTGGTGCTGAGTTCGCGCGGGGCGTCCACGGTCGCCCCCGCGATGTCGTCGATGATGATCTACCTGCTGATGGCGATCGTGCTGGTGTTGCGGCCGGAGGGTCTGTTTCCGGTGTCGAGCAAATGATCGCGTCGCTCACGCCACGCAACGTGGTGGTGGCCGTCCTCTTGCTCCTCCTCGCCGCCGTGCCGGTTTATGCCGCGGTGACCGCAAACGCGTTCCTGGTCACCCTGTTCACGCGCGTCATCATCCTTGGCATCGCGGCGAGCAGCCTCAACTTGATACTGGGCTACGGCGGAATGGTGAGTTTCGGACATGCCGTCTATCTCGGCATTGGCGGCTACGCGGTCGGGATCCTGGCGCAGGAAGGCGTGACGTCGGGCTTCGTGCAATGGCCGCTCGCTCTCTTCGTGAGCGCGCTGTTCGCGCTGCTCGTGGGCGCGCTCTCGCTGCGGACGCGCGGGGTCTATTTTATCATGATCACGCTCGCCTTCGCGCAACTCGTCTATTATTTCGGCGTCGGCCTCGACCGCTACGGCGCCGACGACGGATTGACCATCCGCCGCCGCAGCCAATTCGACGACCTCATCAACCTCTCCGACCGGACGCAGTTCTATTACCTGTGCCTGGCCTTGCTGCTCGCTACGATTTATCTCATCTGGCGCGTGGTGAACTCGCGGTTCGGCATGGTGATCCAGGGCGCGCGCTCGAACGATCGGCGTATGCGCGCCATCGGTTTTCCGACTTTTCGCTATCGGCTCACTGCCTTCGTCATCGCCGGCGCGATCTGCGGCGTTGCCGGCGCGCTGCTCGCCAATCACACCGGATTCATCAGTCCAGCCACGATGCACTGGACGCGCTCGGGCGATCTCATCGTCATGGTCGTGCTCGGCGGCATGGCATCGTCGTTCGGCCCGCTCATCGGCGCGGTCGCCTTGCTATCCCTGGAGGAGGCGCTTCCGGTCTTGATCCGGGCTATGGCGTTTCCCGTGTTCGGGGATGCCGCGGTTCGCATGGCCGAATATTGGCAGATCGTGCTCGGACCCCTGTTCCTGCTGGTCGTGCTGTTTGCACGCGGCGGCATCGACGGCCTGCTGGCGGGAGCGCGCCGTGGCTGATGCGCTGCTCGAGATCGAGGAACTGACCAAGCGCTTCGGCGGCGTCATCGCCTCGGACTCCATTTCACTTTGCGTGCCGAAGGGCGAGCTTCACGCCATCATCGGGCCGAACGGCGCGGGCAAGACCACGCTGATCGGCCAGCTCGCCGGCGAGATCGCCGCCGACGCCGGGCGCATCCATTTCGAAGGCCGCGACGTGACGGCGTTGCCCACCGACCGCCGCAGCCAGCTCGGCTTGGCTCGATCGTTCCAGATCACCTCGCTGTTCCTCGATTTTACCGTCCTCGACAACGTGGCGCTCGCCGTGCAGGCGCATGCGGGTCACTCGTTTCGCTTCTGGCGCGACGCGCGCGGCGAATCGCAGTTGCGCGCGCCCGCCCGGGCAGCGCTCGCGCGCGTAGGGCTTGCCGGCCGCGCCGACGTCGTCGTCTCCAATCTCAGCCATGGCGAGCACCGCCAGCTCGAGATCGCAATGGCTCTTGCCACCAGGCCGCGCATGCTCCTGCTGGACGAGCCGATGGCCGGGATGGGGCCGGACGAGAGCGCGCGCATGGTCAAGACGCTGCGCGAGCTCAAGCGCGAACTGACCATCCTGTTGATCGAGCACGATATGGAAGCGGTGTTCGCGTTGGCCGATCGGATCACCGTGCTGGTCTATGGTCGCATCATCGCGTCCGGCACGCCGGAGGCGATCAGGGCCAACGCCGAGGTGCGGCAAGCCTATCTCGGTGAGCAGGAGCAGCGTCATGGCTGATCGCTCGCTGCTCGAGGTGTCGAACATCGAGACCTGCTACGGCCTCAGCCAAGTGCTGTTCGGCATGTCGCTCGCCGTCGCGCCGGGCGAGATGGTGACCCTCATGGGCCGTAACGGCATGGGCAAAACCACGACAGTGCGTTCGATCATGGGTCTGACGCCGGCCATCACGGGCTCGATCCGCTTCGACGGATATGAGATCCGCGGACTCCCGGCTTATCAAGTGGCCAAGCTCGGTGTCGGGCTGGTGCCGGAGGGACGGCAAGTCTTTCCCAACCTCACCGCGCGCGAGAATCTGGTCGCCACCGCGGCCAATCGCAGCAGAGCGGCGGAGCCGTGGACTTTGGACAAAGTCTGCGCGCTGTTTCCACGCTTGGCCGAGCGCACGGCGAACCTGGCGAACCAGCTCTCCGGCGGCGAGCAGCAGATGCTGGCGATCGGCCGCGCGCTGATGACCAATCCTCGCCTCTTGATCCTCGACGAGGCGACCGAGGGGCTTGCGCCGCTGATCCGCGCCGAAATCTGGCAATGCCTCACGCAGCTCAAAGCCGCCGGCCAGTCGATCCTGGTGATCGACAAAAACGTCGAGGCGCTGATCCGCATCGCCGACCGCCATTATCTCATCGAACGCGGCAAGGTGGTGTGGACCGGCAGTTCCGCGGAGCTTGCAGCCGCGCCGGCGATTCAGCATCGCTATTTAGGCGTCTGATAACTGCATTTATGCATCTAACGGCTCGCCGGCCCGCCATGCTCTGGCGCCGAAGCGGCAATCCACGAAACGGTAACCGGTTGGTAACCGCCATGGGGTCCAATTCGTCGCCGCATTGAGGATCTTCCATGGGTAAGCGCGCGATTATCAAGGACACGCCTTCGTCGTCCGACGAGGCCGCGGTCCTGCCGACGCCGGTGAGTGAACCGGATGCAACCGCAACGCCGAAGATGGCATTGGCCGGCGGCGGCCCGGGCAAGGTCGAGATGGCGAAGATCGAAACCCTCAGCGTGCCGGGCATCGAAATTGCCGAGATCAAGACCGAGACGTTAGCGGCGCGCAAGATCGAGCTCGCGAGCATCGAGGCTCCGCAGCTTGCGCCGCAAATCGAGGAGCTCACGCCTTCAGCGGGGGGAGGGGCCGCGCCCGCCGATGATGCTGCCCCGGAGCCTGCCGAGGAGAGCGCTGCGCCTTACGTCAGCCGATTCTCGGTGCTGGCGGCGGCGCTCGCGTTGGCGGCGGCGCTCGGCGGCATGGTGGGCGCGCTGGCGGCCTACGGCCTCGCGCGGCCCGCCACCATTCCCGCCGTCGCGGCGGGACGAACGGCCCTCGAGGACATCCAGGGGCTCAAAGAGAACGTGGTGCAGGCGCGGGTCGAACTGGCGGCGCTGAAGCTCAGCATCGATTCCGCCAACCGCAACACGGCCGCCCAACTCAGCAGGATCAGCGAACGCATCGACCGCGTCGAGCGCAGCCAAGCCGAGCCGACGGCCAAGCTCACCAAAGCCGTCGATACGCTCGAGCGTCTTTCGCGCGGCGAAGCTTCGTCCAAGGACGTCACCGGCTCGCTCGCATCGCCCGCGAGCGGGCTGAACCAATCGAAGCCTGCCACGGTCGAAGGATGGGTGGTGCGCGACGTTTATCGCGGGACCGCGCTGATCGAAGGCCGCATGGGCGTCATCGAGGTCGACCAGGGCGACGTCGTGCCCGGGCTCGGTCGGGTGGATGCCATCCGCAAGCAGGATGGCCGCTGGGTGGTGGTGACCCCGAAAGGCCTCATCATGCCGGCACGCTGATCGAGCGACCAGCGGATCTTTTCTCTCGGGCGGCGTCTGCGGACGCCGCCCGTTTGCTTTCGGCCGTAGCGCCGGTGGCATCGCATTCCAATCCGTGGCAAACTTTGCGCGCCGCGTGAATGGGTGCTCCGGGCGTCCCGCTTTCGCGCATGACGGCTGACGGCTCGCACGAAAGGACCGCCGCTATGCCCGGTATGGCCCCTCTTGCCCGAACAATGGCGCTCGCCGCATGCGTCGGGCTGTTCTCATTTGAGCTCGCGGCATTCGAGCGGGTGCAGGCGCCGCCGGCCAAGCCGGAAATGACGCAGAACTGTCCCGGCCTGGTGGCCTTCGACGTTCCGCATGTCATTCCGGCCGCGTTGCGCCTTGCGCTCACCCCCGAGCAGGTCCGCCTCACTTATGTCGGCCACTCGACTTTCCTGATCGAGAGCCCTCAACTCGTGCGCATTGCAACCGACTACAACGATTATGTCCGCTCCCCGGTTCGGCCGGACATCGTCACCATGAATCACGCGCACACCACCCATTTCACCGATTCCCCCGATCCGGCCATCAAGTATGTGCTGCGAGGCTGGGGGCCGACTCCGGATCAGCCGGCGCGCCACGACATCACCGTCAAGGACGTGCGCGTGCGCAACGTGCCGACCAACATCCGTGACTGGCGCGGCGGGACCGAGCGGCACGGCAACTCGATCTTCATCTTCGAGATGGCGAATCTCTGCATTGCCCACCTCGGGCATCTGCACCATACGCTCAACCAGCAACAGCTCAACGAGATCGGCCGTGTGGACGTTGTCCTCGTCCCGGTCGACGGCAATTTGACGCTCGATCCCGAAGGCATGATGGAAGTCTTGCAGGCGCTCAAGGCGCCGCTGATGATCCCCATGCACTTTTTCAATAGCTACAGCCTCGAGCGCTTCCTCATGCGGGCGCGGCAGAATTGGACGGTGGAAACGAGCGAGGTCCCCTCGCTGGTCGTGTCGAAGACGAGCTTACCGACCACGCCCAAAGTCATGGTGTTGCCGGGGCACTGAGCGGGGCAACGCGTGAGCTCAAGCGCCCGGCGTGAAAAAGCCGAACCACAGCGCGCCCAGAACGATCACTCCCAAGGCCAGGCTCACGCACAGGACGACCAGCACGGGACGGTCAAGAAATCCTGCCCGCGCCTCGACCGCGGTCTCGACTTTGTGTCCTTCTTCGTCGCGCATGTCTTGCTCCTTGCGCGCCTTCGCGATTGCAACGTTAACGCCGGGCGGTGGGGTGGGTTCCCTTCGCACTGCGGCGTCGCAGCGAGACGTTGGGATAGCTGGCAGGCGGTGCGCTCGATCCTGTAAAGTCGGCGGACGCCGCGGAACGAAGGCAATGGCAATCGGACATGTTGAGCGCCGAGCAGAATGATCTCATCACCCGCACCGGCCCCGGCACGCCCGCAGGCACGCTGATGCGGTGCTATTGGCAGCCGGCGGCGCTGCTCGACGAGTTGGCGGGCCAGCGGCCGGTCAAACCCGTTCGCCTTCTCGGCGAAAACCTCGTGCTGTTCCGAGACGACAACGGCCGTTACGGCCTGCTCGAGCGCGCTTGCCCGCACCGCGGTACCGATCTCGCCTTCGGCCGGCTGGAGCAGGGTGGATTGCGCTGCGCGTTCCACGGCTGGCTGTTCGACATCGAGGGCCGGTGCCTGGAAACGCCGGCAGAGCCCGAAGGCAGCCGAATGTGCGCCAATATCCGGCAGAAGGCCTATCCGGTGGTGGAGAAAAGCGGGATCCTGTTCGCCTATATGGGTCCGGGCGAGCCGCCGGCGTTCGCGCATTTCGACTGCTTCACCGCGCCCGCGACCCACACCTTCGCATTCAAGGGCATGATCGATTGCAATTGGCTGCAGTCGTTGGAAGTAGGCATCGACCCGGTCCACACTTCGTTTCTGCATCGCTTCTTCCACGATGAGGAGCCGGCGCGCGGCTACGGCAAGCTGTTTCGCGACAAGTCGATCGACTCCGACATGCCGATGACGCGGATCATGCGCGAGTTTCCGCGCCCGCAGATCGAGATCGAGTCGACCGATTACGGCATGCGCGTGATCACGCTGCGCCGGATCAGCGGCGCCAACACCCATGTGCGCGTCACCAACCTAGTGTTCCCGCACGGCTTCGTCATTCCCATGTCGAGCGAGATGACGATCACGCAATGGCACGTGCCGATCGACGACCACAGGCACTACTGGTACGCCATCTTCACCAGCTTCGGCGCGGCCGTGAACAAGGACGAGATGCGGCGCCAGCGCCTCGAACTCTACGAGCTGCCGGACTACGTCCCGCGCAAGAACAAGAGCAACGATTACGGCTTCGATCCGCACGAGCAGGAGCAGGTGACCTTCACCGGCATGGGCACCGACATCAACGTGCACGACCAGTGGGCTTGCGAGTCGATGGGGTCGATCCAGGACCGCAGCAAGGAACATCTCGGGCAGTCCGACAAGGCGATCAGCGCCTATCGCCGCATCCTGCGCGGCGCCATCGAGGAGGCCGGCCGTGGCGGCAAGCCGCTGATGGTGCTGGATCCCGCCGCCGCCGCGAAGATCACCGGCCCCGCGGCGATCGACGGCATCGGGCCGACCGAGGGCTGGCAAGCCTACTGGCGCAAAACCGATGCGGCCCGACGCGAGGCATCCGGCTGGGCGCATCCGCGGACCGTCCTCGCAAGCCAGTAGCCGCAACCCCGGCGCATTTCTGCCGGTGATTATGGATCGCTGATCTGCGCAACCCTCACACGTCGACGCTGGCGGTGAGCGCGTTCTCCTGGATGAATTCGCGGCGCGGCTCGACGATGTCGCCCATCAGCTTGGTGAAGATGTCGTCGGCTTCGTCGATCGCCTTCACGTTGACCTGCAGCAGGGAACGCGCGTTTGCGTCGAGCGTGGTCTCCCAGAGCTGACCCGGGTTCATCTCGCCGAGGCCCTTGTAGCGCTGGAGCGTGAGGCCTTTCCGCCCGGCGTTGGTCACCGCTTCGAACAGGCCGACCGGTCCGTGGATCGGAATGTCTTCATCCTTGCGGTGGAGCGTGGCCAGTCGCGGATAGGTCTGCTGCAGCGTCACGGCATGCTCGTCAAGCTTGCGCGCGTCGGCCGAGCCGAGCAGCGCGTGATCGAGGGTCGCAACCTCCTTGACGCCGCGCACCGTGCGCTCGAAGCGGAAGACTTCGTCCTTGAATTCGCCCTGCCAGCCGCGCTCGGTCTCGTCAGACAGCGCATCGAGGCGTCGCGCGATGTATTTCGCGGCCTCCACCGCCTTCTGCCGGTCGCCGAAAATGTCGGGAGTGAGCACGCCCGCGATCGCCGCCTGCTCGACCACCTGGCGATTGTAACGGCTGTGCAGCCCGTTGAGCACGTTGCGGATGATGCGCGCCTGCTCGACCAGCTGTCGCAAATCCTCGCCGGCGCGATGCTCGCCCGAATGCAGCCGAAGCACCGCCTCCTCGAGGCCGCTGGCGATGAGATAGTCCTCGAGCGCCCGCTCGTCCTTGAGATACTGCTCCGACTTGCCGCGCGCGACCTTGTAGAGCGGCGGCTGGGCGATGAAGAGATGGCCGCGATCGATGAGGTCGCGCATTTGACGGTAGAAGAACGTCAGCAGCAGCGTGCGGATGTGCGAGCCGTCGACGTCGGCATCCGTCATGATGATGATCTTGTGATAGCGCAGCTTGTCCGGGTTGAACTCCTCGCTGATCCCGGTTCCGAGCGCGGTGATCAGCGTGCCGATCTCCTGGCTGGACAGCATCTTGTCCATGCGCGCGCGCTCGACATTGAGGATTTTTCCGCGCAGCGGCAGCACCGCCTGAAAGGCGCGGTCGCGACCCTGCTTGGCGGAGCCGCCCGCGCTATCACCCTCGACGATGAACAACTCGGATCTGGTCGGATCGCGCTCCTGGCAATCGGCGAGCTTGCCGGGCAGCGAGGAGATGTCGAGCGCGCCCTTCCTGCGCGTGAGCTCCCGCGCCTTGCGTGCGGCCTCGCGCGCCGCCGCCGCCTCGACCACCTTGCCGACGATGACCTTCGCCTCCGCCGGATGCTCCTCCAACCAGTATTGCAGTGCCTCGTTGATGATGTTCTCGACCACGGGACGCACCTCGGAGGACACGAGCTTGTCCTTGGTCTGCGAGGAGAATTTCGGGTCCGGCACCTTGCAGGAGAGCACGGCGGTGAGCCCTTCGCGGCAATCATCGCCGGTGAGCGCAACCTTCTCCTTCTGCGCCACGCCGCCTTTTTCGGCGTAGCCCGTCACCTGGCGCGTCAGTGCGCCGCGGAAGCCGGCGAGATGGGTGCCGCCATCGCGCTGCCCGATCGTGTTGGTGAAGCAGAGCACGGCCTCGTGGTAGCCGTCGTTCCACCACAGCGCGCATTCGACCCCGATGCCTTCGCGCTCGGCCTTGATCATGATCGGGGCGGGAATGAGCGGGGTTTTGTTGCGGTCGATATACTTGACGAAGGCCTCGACCCCGCCCTCGTAGCGCAGCTCCTCGCGCTTCTCGACCGGGTGGCGCATGTCGGAGAGCACGATCAGCACGCCCGAATTGAGGAAGGCGAGCTCGCGCAGCCGGTGCTCGAGCGTCGCGAAATCGAACTCGGTCATGGTGAACGTCCGCGGGCTCGGCAGGAAAGTCACCTCGGTGCCGCGCTTGTCCTGGGCCGCGCCCACGACCGACAGCGGGGCAAACGCCTCGCCATCGCGGAACTCCATGAAGTGCTGCTGGCCGTCGCGCCAGATGGTGAGCTTGAGCCACGTCGATAGCGCATTGACCACCGAAACGCCGACGCCGTGCAGCCCGCCCGAGACTTTGTAGGCATTCTGGTCGAATTTGCCGCCGGCATGGAGCTGGGTCATGATGACCTCGGCGGCCGACACCCCTTCGCCTTTGTGGATGTCGGTCGGGATGCCGCGGCCATCATCGCGTACGGTGCAGGAACCGTCCGGATTGAGCGTGACGACCACTTCCTTGGCGAAGCCCGCGAGCGCTTCGTCGATGGCGTTGTCCACCACCTCGTAGACCATGTGATGGAGGCCGGAGCCGTCGTCGGTGTCGCCGATATACATGCCCGGCCGCTTGCGCACCGCGTCGAGGCCCTTGAGGACCTTGATCGACTCCGAGTCGTAGTCGGAGGCAAGGGGCGGAGTCTGGCGGGCGGGTTCGGCCATAGAGGACTTTCGAATCAGCTGCGGAAAGGGGGGCGCAAGTCGGGTTTGGTTTGACACGAAAACGAAGAGGCGTACAGCCCAAAGTGATAGGGTGTAAGTAACTGTTTTTTATGAAATTTCAAGGGACGGCGGGGGCGAAAAAAGGACCCGAAAACGGCCCCATTGCGGCCGCGTCCGCAGCGCCATTTTGGCTCTGCTCCGACCACGTATTTGTGAGGGTTTCGTCACCGGAAAACAGGGCTCACGGAGCCCGGCCGTCAAGGCGAAGGCAAGATGCAGCCGCGTGCGCTAAGCGATCCTGACCACGATGTTGCCCATCGCCTTGCCGGACTCGACCGCCTCATGCGCCGCCACGATGTCACCGAGTTCGAAGCTCTGCGCCACGTTGTGGACGAGCTCGCCGCCTTCGAGCATGCGCGTGATCTCGGCGGTCGCGCGGGCGCGCTGCTCCGGCGGCATCAAGTAGACGAAGAGAAATTTCATCGTGATGCTGTTCTGCAGCAGGAACTGGAACGGAATCGACGCCGCGGGCGCGCCGCTGCCGTAGATCGCCACCACGCCGTTCGGTGCGAGCACGTCGGGCAAAAGCCGCGCGTTGGCGGCGAGATCGACCTCGATCACCGCATCGACGCCGCGTTTTCCGGTGACGGCCATAACGCGCTTGCCGACGTCCTCGCGCTTGTAATCGATCACGTGGTCGGCGCCCGCCTGCCGGGCGATCTCCGCCTTGGCCGGCGCGCTGACGGTGGTGATGACGGTGGCTTTGCGCTTCTTCGCGAACTGGATGGCGTAATGGCCGACGGCGCCCGCCCCGGCGGCGATGAGCACGGTGGAGCCGTCCGCGATGCCCGTGAGCAGGACCGCCTGGTAGGCGGTATAGGCCGGAATGCCGAGGCAGGCGGCGGCCTCCATGCCGATATTGGCGGGTAGCGGCACGGCCTGTTCCGACGGCAGCACGATCGATGCGGCGGCGGTTCCGAAGGGGCGCCGCCACTGGCCGTTCCAAACCCAGACGCGCTCGCCCACCCGCGAAGGCGAAACGCCTTCGCCCACCTGCTCGATCTCGCCCGCGCCGTCGCTGTGCGGAATGACGCGCGGGAATGCGATCTTGCGCGTCAAGCCGGCGCGGCTCTTCACATCGGAAGGATTGACGCCGGAAACGGCAAGACGCACCCGGACCTCGCCGCGTCCCGGCTGCGGCGTCTCCACTTCGCCGACGCGCAAGACCTCGCGGGCCGCTCCGTTTGTCTCGTAGTAGGCGGCGCGCATGCATGCCCCCTCGATGGATCGTTCGCGCCCGCGCATGATGACATAAAATGCGCGGCGCGGCGATCATGTCCGCCGTTTCACCTGTCCCGGCGAGACCTCGAACATCTCCGCGGTTGCTGCGACGTCCGCGAACGTCGCGGCATCGGCGCCCGTCATCCAAGCCTGCGCGCCGAGCCTTTCCAGCTCCGCGTAGAGCGCGGCCCGCCGCGAAGGGTCGAGATGGGCGACAACCTCGTCGAGCAGCAGCACCGGCGAAAAGCCCGACATTTGGGCAAGGAGCCCCGCGTGCGCCAGAACGAGACCGATGAGCAGCGCCTTCTGTTCGCCGGTCGAGGCGGCAGCGGCGGCAATATCCTTGCCCGCGTGTCTCACGGCGAGATCGGCAAGGTGGGGCCCATCGAGCGTGCGACCGGCGGCGGCGTCGCGCCCGCGATTGTCCCTGAGCACCGCGCGATAGCGGTCTTCCACCTCGACCGCGGGCGCAAGCGGCACCAGCCGTTCCATCCAGCCATCAAGCGCAATCTCGGCCGCGGGAAACGCCGATGCCTCGTCCTTGCGCGCGGCAAGCGCGGCCTGCAGCCGGTTCACCGTTTCGACCCGCAGCGCCGTCACCGCGACCGCGAGCTCGGCCGTTTCGTGCTCGATGGCGTCGAGCCAGTGCGCATCGGGGCGGGCATCTTCGAGCAGCCGGTTGCGCGAGCGCAGCGCGCGTTCGAGCGCGTTGACGCGGGTCATGTGCTCGGCGTCGACCGCCAGCACCAGGCGGTCGAGGAAGCGCCGGCGCTCGGAGGCCGGGCCATTGAACAAGCCGTCCATGGCCGGCACGAGCCAAACGACGCGCAGATGGTCGGCGAAGGCGGAGGCCGATGCGACCGGCTCGCGATCGACGCGGCATTTGCGCGCGATCACCGCGTCCTCGCTTGCCGGCGGCTCTATCCCGGTGCCCAAGGTCGCGAGCCCGAGCGCACCCTCTACGTCCGCCGACACTGCCCATGATCCGTCGCCTTCGGAAAAGGCGACGTCTTCGAGCGTCGCGCGCCGCAGACCGCGTCCCGGCGCGAGAAACGAGATGGCCTCGATCAGATTGGTCTTGCCGGCGCCGTTGGGCCCCACCAACACGACCAGCCCGGTGCCGACGTCGATCTGCGCGGCATGGTAGCTGCGGAAATTCGTCACGATCAGGCGGCGGATGCGGGCGGACGGCATGAAGGGTCAATATCAATTCGGTCCTGGATGCTATAATACGCATCCGAGCCTCAAGGAGCGGTCATATGGCTCAATGGTGGTGGCGCGGAGACGGCTGGCAAGAGATCTGCTTCAAACGCGTGCCAGAGGGCTGGATATTCCGCGCACCAAACCCGTGGATACTCGGCCTTCATAGACACTATCTGGTGAGCGAGAACCAAAAAACCGAAATAATTGCGTTCTATAGCCAAGTGAACTGGCGCTTCGTCATTGTTATGGGAGTCTTCGCAGTCTTTTTCACGGCCGTATTGGTGCTTGCACTCTCGCTAGTCCCTTCACAAACGGCTTTTTTGGTCATCATCGTCTTCAGCTTCCTGTGGGGGTATCTCATCAACGCATATTTTTGGTTGGCGCTGCGTCCGCTGCTTGCCGGCGCACCGCGGACAACCGAACGGATCACATTGAGCGAGCTGTTGAGAACTCGTGCGGCAGTCCTGCCCCTCCCACAACTAATCCTTTTTACCCTCTTATTTGCCGTTTCTTGCGCTTTCTTCACATACGCGGCGTTGACGGGGGGCATCTCCGCGCCCATCGACTCGCTCACCCTTGCGGCCCTGTCTGGTTGGCTAGCTTTGTATTTTTTCGCAATGCTCAGAGCGAAGCGCAAAATGACAAGCGGGCCTTGGTCGTGAGAGCGCCAGGCTGAGATATCCGGAGCAGTCATATGGCTCGATGGTGGCGGCGCGGCGACGGCGGGGAACTCCTGTTCGTCAAGCGTGTGCCGGAGGGCTGGGTGTTCCAAGCACTGAGTCCATGGCTACTCGGCCGCCCGAGGTATTACCTCGTGAGTGACTCCAAAAGGGCCGAGTTCGTTGCGCGGTATAGAAAACTGATGTGGCGCCACATGGCTGCGTTCATGGCTGCGGCCATGGCTGTGGGTCTGATCTTGATGGCTGCGGGCATGGCTGTAGGTCTGATCTTGGGCTGGAGGCAGTTGGGTTTTGTAGGTCTGATTTTGGGCTGGAGGCAGTTGGGTTTTTGGCTCGTGCCAATGTTGTGGAATTCTGTCTTGCTCACGACCCTCTTGATCTCGATCGTCGGCGCGATCATCGTCGGCGCGCTGTTCAACGGATACCTTTGGTGGACGCTGCGACCGCTGCTGGTCGATGTGCCGCGGACGACCGAACGGGTTACATGGGGCGAACAGCTCAGGCCCTGGGCCGGAGTGGTGCCGCCTATCCGAGAATTGATCTTTTCTGCAATTCTTCTGGCTATCCTCTTCGCTCTCGCGGCGTACTTGACGCTCGCCTCCGGTCGTTGGGACATCGATGAGCTTATCGGCACACTGTTGATCGGCTTGATGGTGGCCTATTGCCTCGTGCTGCTCAACGCGAAGCGCAAGACCACCGCTGGGCCGTGGTCATGAGTGCGACGGTTTTTCTGGCGAGTCCCGCGCGTGACGGAGGCGAAGCCTTCACGCGTCCTGGTCACACCCGCATCGGCATCAGCACGTAAAGCGCGCCTTTGGTGTCGCGGTCCTGAATGAGCGTCGGGGATCCGGGATCGGCGAGCTTGAGCACCGCGGCTTCGCCTTCGAGCTGCGCCGCAATGTCGAGGAGGTAGCGGGAATTGAAGCCTATATCCAACGGCTCGGAGCCGTATTCGACTTCGATCTCCTCGGTCGCGCTGCCGGAATCCGGGTTGGTGACGGACAACATCAGCTTGCCGTTGCTCAACGACAGCTTCACGGCGCGGCCGCGCTCGCTCGATACCGTCGATACGCGGTCGACCGCCTGCTCGAACTCTTTCTTATCGACCGTGAGCTCCTTGTCGTTGCCGAGCGGAATGACGCGCGCATAGTCCGGAAACGTGCCATCGATGAGTTTGGAGGTGAGCACCGTCTCGCCGAGCGTGAAACGGATCTTGCCCTGCGACAGCTCGACGGTGACTTCGGCCTCGTTGTCCTCGATCAGGCGCTGCACCTCGGCGACGGTCTTGCGTGGAACGATGATGCCCGGCATGCCGCTGGCCCCGGACGGCAACGGCAGCTCGAACTGCGCCAGGCGATGGCCGTCGGTCGCCACGCCTCGCAGCGTGGCCGCCTTGGCGGTGCCGGCGGTGTGGAGATAGATGCCGTTGAGATAGTAGCGCGTCTCCTCGGTCGAGATCGCGAATTGGGTCTTGTCGATGAGGCGCTTGAGGTCGGCGGCCGCGAGCTTGAACGTGTGCGTCATCTCGCCGGCGGCGAGATCGGGAAAGTCGCTCTCGGGCAGCGTCTGCAAGGTGAAGCGGGAGCGGCCGGCGCGGATCGCCAGCACCGCGCGGTCGCCCGAGGCTTCGACCACGATCTGCGCACCCTCGGGGAGCTTGCGCACGATCTCGTAGAACATGTGCGCCGGTACGGTGGTTGAGCCGGTGGGGCCGACCTCGGCGGGGATCGACTCGGTGACCTCGACGTCGAGGTCGGTTGCTTTGAAGGTGAGCTTCGATTTCTCCGCCTTGATCAACACGTTGGCGAGAATTGGAATGGTGTTGCGCCGCTCGACCACGCGGTGGACATGGCCGAGCGATTTCAACAGCGCTGCGCGTTCGACGGTGACTTTCATTTTTCAATCCGCCCGCTCGCGTGGAAAAGTCCAAAAGGGGGTAAGGAAGGTGGCGTGTGCCCGCGTTTTTCGCAAGGGCGACGGCGCAGGCGAGGGCAGTTACCCAACGGATTTGGCCGCGGTCCCGGGCTGCCTTTCCTCTGGGAACGCGGGAAAAAGCTTGCCGGCAGGGCAATTCATCGAGAGGGCAATCGGCGCACTCCTTCCACCTCGGCCGTTTCAACCCTGCAAGCTGTCGGGGCGCTTGCAGCCTCGCCGCACTCGCTCACTCCTGCAATTGCCGTTTGAGCAGTTCGATCTCTTCGGCCAGCGCGGAATCGGTGCTCACGAGATTCTCGATCTTGCGCACGGCGTGCAGCACCGTGGTGTGGTCGCGACCGCCGAAGCGCCGCCCGATCTCCGGCAGCGAGCGCAGCGTGAGCGTCTTGGCGAGATACATGGCGACCTGCCGCGGACGCACCACATTGGCCGTGCGCCGCGATGACAACAGGTCGGCGCGGCTCACGTTGTACTGTCGCGCGACCACCCGTTGAATGTCCTCGATCTTGACGCGCTTGGGCTCCTGCGGGCGGATCAGGTCGCGCACCTCGCGTTCTGCCATCTCGAGCGTCACGGGCTGGCCGGTGAGCTTGCTGTGGGCGAGGAGGCGGTTGAGAGCGCCTTCGAGATCGCGGCCGTTGTGGGTCACGGTTTTGGCGATGAACTCGAGCACGGCGGCGGGAACTTCGAAGCCGGGATGGTGCTGTTTGGCGGCGGCGGCCCGGCATTTGAGGATTTCAAGGCGCAATTCCTCGCCCAGCGATCCCATTTCGACGACCAGGCCGCCCGCCAGCCGTGATCGCACGCGCTCGTCCAGGCTCTCGAGGTCGGACGGCGGCCGGTCGGCGGCGATTACGACCTGGCGGCCGGCGTCGATGAGGGCATTGAGCGTGTGACAGAACTCGGCCTGGGTCGACCTGCCCTGGAGGAATTGCAGGTCGTCGATGACCAGGACGTCGATCGTCCGCAGGGCGTCCTTGAATGCGAGCGCGTTCTGCGCCCGCAGCGCCGCCACGAAGCCGTACATGAATTTTTCGGCGGTGAGATAGAGCACTTTGCGCTCGGCGGCTGCATTGCCGGCCCACGCCAGGGATTGCAGCAAGTGCGTCTTGCCGAGCCCCACGCCGGCGTGAACATAGAGCGGGTTGAACATGACCATGTCGCCCCGGCGGGCCTGCGCGACTTGCTTGGCCGCGGCATGCGCGAGGGTGTTGGAGCGTCCGACGACGAAGGTCTCGAAAGTGAGGCGCGGATCGAGCGGCGACCCGCCGAGCGCCTCGTGCACGGCCGAGATTGGTCCCACGCTGTTGCGCAGATCGCCGCCGTTCGATTTGACCTCACGCATTTCGCGGTGAGGCGCGGGGGTTTCCACCGGCTTCATTCGCGGCGGCAAGGTGCGGATCACGGCGGAGCGCACGGTGAGCTCGATGCGCGAAAAATTCGGCTGCTCGGCCTGCCAGCACGCCAGCACCCGTTCGGCATAATGGGATTGGATCCAGCTCTTGAGAAAGCGCGTGGGTACGGACAGCTTGACGGTGTCGCCTTCGCTGCCGTCGAGTTCCATGCGGGCGAACCAACTCGCGTACACGTCGTCGCCGACTTCGGCGCGAAGGCGATCCTTCACGCGCGTCCAGCCGTCCAGATCCATGCTCGTCATTTGGGTGTCTCTTTTTGATTGGCGGACGAAACGCGATACTTCGACGCGAAGTGGCACAAACGCGGGAACGAACGGAGGAGGAGGAGCAGTCCGGCGCGGCCCCGGGCCGCGCAGGGAGCGCCGGCGCGGGGCAGGGGCGAACGTTAATACGGCGGTGGATCCGATCCGCGCGCGGCAATGATGAAATGAAATAGAGAGCCGTAAGGCTGGCGGCCGATATCGCAAGCCATGATGACGTGGACCCTCGCTGTCGTCATGATACCCCCCCTGTCCATTGCCCACTCTTCGTGAGGGCTATGCACTCGTTCAGCTTTTTTGAAGTATGTTCGGGTTCGCCTCGCGTCCTCGATTATGGGAAGTTCGGCGCTACGAAGCGCAAGCTTGTGTGCTTAGACGCTGAGCACGCACAAATTCGAAGCTCAAGCCGACAACAACTAGGCATGACTCACCCGTCCTCATCTTCGATGAGCTCGAATTACGAACCTTTTACTGAAAACCGCCGGTGGCCCAGCGACCAATCGAAAATAGCACGGCGCCGCCCCCCTGCAACGCCTGCAACCACGAACGAGCGTGCAACTTAAGCTCGGTGCTGCGCCAAGCAGTCCGCGCGCCGCTCACGCGTCCGTCATAATATTTTGAATTGGCTTGTGGATTCGAAGCGGCCGCTGGCGCGCGCGGAAGCGATGCGCGGCGGCGATTTTGATTTGAACGCGACAACGCCGACCTGCGCACAGGCCCGAAATCAAAGTCCTTGGTGGTGCTTTCCCTTTAAGCCTTTCTGCAAACAGTTATTTCTTTGAGCGGAAATAGAGGGTAGCCCCCGCCATCGATGGCGAGTTCAGCACCACGACGATTATTGACTCGATTATCTTCGTTTTATGTGACGCTTTTTTAAACAATTTAAACAACGAGTGGGGATTGTCGATCGACGCGTGCGCGCCCGACTCTAATTCACAGCCACGCCAGGGATCAGCTGCCGAGCTTGGCGACCCTATGGGCCAAGCGCGATACCTTGCGGCTTGCCGTGTTGGAATGCAGCACGCCTTTCTGTGCCGAGCGCATGATCACCGGTTCGGCTTCCTGCAGCGCCGCGAGCGCCCTGCCACGGTCCCCGCTCGCGATCGCTTCCTCGACCTTGCGCATGAAGCTGCGCATTTCCGAACGGCGGCTCTGGTTGATTACGGTGCGCCGCGCGATTTGGCGGGCCGCCTTGCGGGCGGAAGAGGTATTGGGCATGGCTGTGCTCGTTCTGCGGGCGGCCGGTTGGCCCGCTCCTCGTCGTGCGGCCGGATATCGAAAAGAAGCGAACGGCGGCGAGAGGCTCGCCGCCAACACGCCGCTTATAGTCGCGGCGCCTGAGAGCGTCAACGGCGGCCAATCGTGGCATTAAAGGAGCGCACGAGGCTCTGCGACCTTTCCTACCCGGCTTGAGCGGGTGTTGCGGCAATCTCGGAGAACCGCGAGGCCGGCATCCGCAGGCCGTCATAGCTCGTCGCCACGGCCCCCTGCTCGCTTGCGGAGAAGGCGGTGAGCGGCGGCTTGACCCGCGCCCAGGCCGCGTCGCCATGGATGTGGGCGAGGAGCGCCTTCACGCCCGGAACCAGCGGCTTGCCGTCGAACAGCTTGCGGATGGCGACCGCGGCATCGAGCGCGCCGGCGTCGCCGCTGCGCCATACCCGCGCGCACAGATCGGCGTTGAGATTGGCGGTGGCGGAGATGCAGCCGGCGAACATCCCCGAACGCGCTTGCATGAGCACCGCTTCGGTCGAGGGGAACACGTCAAAGCGCGGGGAGAGCGCCGCCGCTTCGCGCGCATAGGCCATGTCGCCCGAGGAATCCTTGAGGCCGACGATGCGCGTGCCGAACGCCTCGATGAGGCGCTTGACCAGTCGGACGTGCCACGGCAGGCCGGACTGGGCGGGGAAGTGATAGAGATAAATGGCGATTGGTTTCGCGGCCGTAGCGGTCACGATTGCCTCGACATAGGCGACGAGCCCGTCGTCCGGCACGCCCTTGTAGTAGAACGGCGGCAGGACGAGCGCCCCGGCAAAGCCGAGTTCGGCGGCGTGCCGCGTCAGCGCGATCGCGTCGGCGACCGACGCTGCTCCGGTGCCGACCATGAGGCGATCGAGCGGCAGCCCCGCGTCGCGGTAGGCCGTCATCACGCGCTTGCGTTGCTCGAGCGAGAACGAGGTGGCCTCGCCGGTGGTGCCGAGCACGTTCAGCCCGTCGCAGCCATGGGCGAGCAGAAAACGCGCCAGCGCCACCGAGCGGGCGCAGTCGGGCTCCCCCGTCTCGTCGACGGCGGTCGCGATGGCGGCAATCACGCCTTGAAGCTTGCTGCTGGTGGTCATGTCGCCTCCTGCTTGCGGGCGAATAGGGGGAGCGAATTGCGATAGAAGGCGCGCGCGCTCTGCTATCCCAGTTCCTATTTGCTCTCCCTCATCATCCGCTGACGTTGAACGCCGCGAGCGCGGCCATATTGACGAGCTGGGCGTCATTGGCCGAAAGCGGCACGATTTGGACCGACCGGTCGAGCCCGACCAGGATCGGGCCGATCACCGTCGCGCCGCCAAGTTCCTGCAACAGCTTGGTCGAGATCGAGGCCGAATGGAACGCCGGCATGATCAGCACGTTGGCCGGGCCCGACAGGCGGCAGAACGGATAAGCCTCCCGCAACTCCATATTGAGCGCGACATCGGCCGCCATGTCGCCGTCATATTCGAAGTCGACGCGGCGCTGGTCGAGGATTTTCACGGCCCCCTGCACGTGCGCTGAACGCTCGCCCGGTGGATGGCCGAAGGTCGAGAACGCCAGCAACGCGATGCGCGGTTCGTAGCCGAACCTGCGCGCGACGCCGGCGGCCTCGACCGCGATGTCGGCCAGAATCTCGGCGCTGGGCATCTCGGTCACCGCGGTATCGGCGACCAGCACGGTGTGCCCGCGGGCGAGCACCAGCGACACGCCCATCACGCGATGGCCCGGCTTGGGATCGATGCAGCGGCGGATATCCTCGAGCGCCACCGAGAAATTGCGCGTGACGCCGGTCACCATCGCATCGGCATCGCCGAGCGCGACCATGCAGGCGGCGAAATGGTTGCGGTCCTGGTTGACCAGGCGCTGGACGTCGCGCTGGAGAAAGCCCTCGCGCTGGAGCCGCTCGTAGAGAAAGGCGGCATAGGCTGCGTTGCGTTGCGACAGCCGCGCGTTGATGATCTCGATGCTGCCGCCGAGCTCGATGCCGAGGGAATGCGCGCTGTCGCGCACGCGGTCCTCGCGGCCGACGAGCAGGGCCGTCCCGAGTCCCTCGTTGACGAAGCTCGCCGCGGCGCGGATCACTTGCTCTTCTTCACCCTCCGCGAAGACCACGCGCTGCGGCCGTCGCCGCAGCCGCTCGTAGACGCGCTGGAGAACCCCGGCCACCGGATCGCGGCGCGAGCGCAGCTGCGCCCGGTAAGCATCCATGTCGACGATGGGGCGCCGGGCGACGCCGCTGTCCATGGCGGCGGCGGCGACGGCGGGCGGGACGAACGAGATCAGCCGCGGGTCGAACGGCACCGGAATGATGTATTCGGGGCCGTATTTGGGCCGGGTGCCGTAGGCGGCGGCGACCTCGTCGGGGACGTCCTCACGCGCAAGGGCGGCGAGCGCGTTGGCGGCGGCGATCTTCATCTCCATGTTGATGGCGGTCGCGCGCACGTCGAGCGCGCCGCGGAAGATGTAGGGAAAGCCGAGCACGTTGTTGATTTGGTTGGGATAGTCGGACCGTCCGGTCGCCATGATGGCGTCGCTGCGCACCTCCGCCACTTCCTCGGCGCTGATTTCCGGATCGGGATTGGCCATGGCGAAGATGATCGGCTTTGCCGCCATCGATTTCACCATCTCTTTCGTCACCGCGCCCTTGACCGAGAGGCCGAAGAAGACGTCGGCGCCGGCCAGCGCCTGGGCCAGCGTGCGGACGGAGGTCTTCGCCGCGTGCGCCGACTTCCACTGATTCATGCCTTCGGTGCGACCCTGATAGATCACGCCCTTGGTGTCGCAGAGGATAATGTTGTCGGGGGTGAATCCGATCGCCTTGAGCAGCTCGAGACAGGCGATGCCGGCGGCGCCCGCGCCGTTGCAGACGAGTTTGGTCGATTTGATGTTGCGCCCGGTGAGATCGAGCGCATTGATCAAGCCGGCCGCGGCGATGATCGCGGTGCCGTGCTGGTCGTCGTGGAACACCGGAATGTCGAGGAGCTCGCGCAGCCGCTGCTCGATGACGAAGCATTCCGGGGCGCGAATATCCTCGAGGTTGATGCCGCCCCAGCTCTTGCCGAGCAACTTGACGCAATTGATGATCTCGTCGGGGTCTTCGGAGGAGACTTCGAGATCGATCGAATCGATGTCGGCGAAGCGCTTGAACAGCACCGCCTTGCCTTCCATCACCGGCTTGGCCGCGAGCGCGCCGCGATTGCCCAGGCCGAGGATGGCCGTGCCATTGGTGATGACGGCGACGAAATTGCCCTTGGTGGTGTAATCGAAGGCGCGGTCCTCGTCTTCGGCGATGGCCAGGACGGGGACGGCGACGCCGGGTGAATAGGCCAGCGATAGGTCACGCTGGGTCGCCATCGGCTTGGTGGCCACCACTTCGAGCTTGCCGGGACGGCCCTGGCTGTGGAACAGCAGCGCTTCCTGGTCGGTGAATGTCGGTCGTGCGCCGCGGCCATCGTTTTTCGAAGACATCTCAATCCCTTATAAACCCCTTGGCGGACGGCCGGCCGGCCAAAGGTAGCGGATCAAGCGCCCATCGCTCAAGGCAAGCCGATGGGCATCGGCCGCCCCCGCCGCGCACGCCCTCATCCTGACGGCGGCAGCGGCCCGTCCGCACGGCGGGTTGTCGGAGCCGATTGAACGAAGCGGGCGAGCGGGGTAAGCGATGGATGGGCGATGCATGTTTTCCCGGCGTAGAACGTCATGATCCGCTTTGTTCTTCGGTTCATCGGTCTGTTGTCGCTCGCCTTGGGATTTATCTTCTTGGTCTATGACGGCACCAAGTCGATAGCGGACCAGACCATCTATATCAGCAGCGTGGGTTCGACTTGGTCGAACATCCACCAAAACTCGCTGACGGCGCTGCAGCCGGAGGTCGAGCGCCGGGCGGGGGCGTGGGTCTGGCAGGGCCTGGTCCAGCCCTACTTTCTCGATCAGCCGGTTTCGCTGGTGCTCGCCATCATCGGCGCAGTCCTGATCCTGCTCGGGCGAAAGAAAAAGCCGTTGATCGGATACGCGCGGGATTGAAACAATGGATCGCGGCCTTGGCGCCGCGGCGGCATTTCCCTTCCCTCGTTGGTATTGAACCGCCTGTGGGCCGGCCTCGGCGCGAACCACGCGCTGCGTCCGGTGACGTGATCCGCAGGCCGGGCCAGCCAAGAGGTGCGCGTGGCCGGCGCTCGACCTATATTGAGGCCACGACCACGGGAGACGCCGCCATGTTCATGTTCAAGAAAAAGCTCGAAATGCCGTCCGCGGCCGAGGCGCTGCCCGGCCGCTCGACCCCGATCCCGACCGCGCGGGAGCACTTCGTCTTGCACCGGCCGCTCAAGGGGCCCTATCCCGCGGGCTTCGAAAAAGCGATGTTCGGCATGGGCTGCTTCTGGGGCGCCGAGCGCAAGTTTTGGGAACTGGGCGCGGGCATTTACATCACCGCCGTCGGCTATGCCGCCGGCCATACGCCCAACCCGACCTACGAGGAAGTTTGCTCCGGCCGTACCGGCCACAACGAGGTGGTGTTGGTCGTCTACGACCCGAAGACGATTTCCTATGAGCGGCTGCTCAAAACGTTCTGGGAGACCCACGACCCGACCCAGGGCATGCGCCAGGGCAACGACGCGGGAACGCAGTATCGCTCGGGCATCTACACGTTCACCGCCGAGCAGCGCAGCGCCGCGGAGGCGTCGAAAGCGATGTACGAGAAGGAGCTCAAAGCGCGGCGCTTCGATGCGATCACCACCGAAATCCTCGATGCGCCGGCGTTCTATTTTGCCGAGGACTATCACCAGCAATATCTGGCGAAGAACCCGATGGGCTATTGCGGCCTGGGCGGCACCGGCGTGAGCTGCCCGGTCGGCGTCGCCAATAAGGTGACGCAGTCGGCGCAGGGCTGAACAACCCACCGTCGTCCCCGCGAAAGCGGGGACCCATATTCCAGAGGCGGTGGGTATGGGTCCCCGCTTTCGCGGGGACGACACGAGGTGTGCCGGCGAATGGAGCCGGATGCCGGCTTACTTTTTCAGATGTTTCTTGAGGAAATCCATGGCGCGCTGCCAGGCCGTCTTGGCGCTCGCGTCGTGGAAGCTGCCGCGCTCGTCGCAATGGAAGCCGTGCTGCGCGTCGGGGTAGACGTAGATCTCGCTGTCGCCGCCGCGCTTCTCCTTGATTATCTCGACGTCGCTCATCGGGATCGAGGCGTCCTTGTCGCCGAAATGCATTTGTGTCGGCACCTTCGGCTTCTCGTCGGCGTTCTTGGCGATCTGTCCGCCGTAATAGCAAACGGCAGCCGAGAGGCCGTTGAGCTTGCAGGCCGCGAGAAAGGCGATCGTGCCGCCCATGCAGAAGCCCATGATGGCGACCGGTCCTTCCTTCTTGAGGTCGTCGATCGCCGCTTGCGTGTCGCGCAGCATCGCACCCCAATCGGGGTTGGCGACGAATTTGCGCGCATTGGCGATCTCGTCCGGCGTATAGCCGCATTCGAAGTTCTTTTGCTGACGGTCGAACAACGCCGGCGCTACCGCCGCGTAGCCTTCGCTCGCGAGCCGGTCGCAGACCGCGCGGATGTGGTGATTGACGCCGAAGATTTCCTGAATGACCACGATGCCCCCCTTGGCGGGGCCGGACGGATCGGCACGATAGGCGCCTAACTGAAACTTGTCGGCTGACGTGAGCGAGAACTGCTTACCCAAGACGACCTCCTGTGAATGCTGCCGGCCGGGCGCAACGAGATGTCCCGGCGTTGCAGTGCGAAATCTCACGCTTTTGCCGCCGCAAAGCAACTGCCGCCCCCCGATGCGTCAAGGCCTGGGCGTCAAGGCCTGGGCGTCAAGGAGGAGCGGGCGCCGCCGGAACTGCATTTTCCGCGACAGCGCGGAGCTCGAATGCCTCGGCGAGCAATTCGTAGGAACGCCGGCGCGCGGCATGGTCGTAGATCATGGCCGTGACCATCACTTCGTCGGCTTTGGTGGCGGCGATCAGCTCGCGCAGCCGCTCCAGCACCACTGCCTTCGTGCCGACGAACAGGCGACCGCGATTGCGCGCGATCAGGCCGCGCTCGGCCGGCGAATAAGGATAGGCGGCGGCCTCCTGCGGGCTCGCCAGCGGCAGATATTCACCGCGGCTGCGTCGCACGAAGTTGAGATCGATGGTGGCGGCGAGCCGCTCGGCCTCGGCCTCGCTGTCGGCGCAGACCGCGGCGCAGGCCAGGATGGCGTAGGGCGTGGCTCGCGCCGACGAGGGCTTGAACCGATCGCGATAGCTCAGCATCGCGGCGACCGCGTCGTGGTCGGCGAAGTGATGCGCGAAGGAAAACCCGACGCCCACCATCGCGGCGAGTTGCGCGCTGTAGCCGCTCGATCCGAGCAGCCAGATCGGCGGCAGCGCCACATCTTGCGGCATGGCGCGCACGGAGCGGAACGGATGGCCTTCCGGAAAGGCGTTGCTCTCGAACAACAGCAGTTCCTGGAACCGCTCCAGGAAATCGTCGTCGCCGCCGGCGTCCTGTCGCCGCCGCAACGCGTAGGAGGTGACGGGATCGGTGCCGGGGGCACGGCCAAGCCCGAGATCGATGCGTCCGGGAAACAGCGCCTCGAGCACCTTGAAGCGCTCGGCAACCATCAGCGGCGCGTGGTTGGGTAGCATGACGCCGCCGGAGCCCACGCGGATGCGCGCGGTCGCCGCCGCGATCTGCCCGATCATGATTTCGGGCGCGGAGCTCGCGATCGAAGGCAGGTTGTGGTGCTCGGCGACCCAATAGCGGGTGAAGCCCAAGCGGTCGGCGAGCCGCGCCAGGTCGAGCGAATTGCGCAGCGAAATGGCGCCGGACGACCCTGCGGCGACCGGCGACAGATCGAGGATGGAGAGGGAAACGGGCCGTACCGGCATGCTCGCGTCAGAACGGCCACGGCCGGCGCAGGCGCCAATCCTTTTTCCATCCGGTGAGCTGCCCGTTGCGGAACTGCAGCGCGAGGGCGGAGTCGACCGGATAGAAGCCGGGAACACCCGGCGCTCCGTAGGCGAGATAGATCTCCGAGCCGGGCCCGCCGGAATAGTGGACGAGCGGCACGCCGAGCGCGATCGAAGCCTCCTGGGGCGTCATGCCGAAGACGAGCGGAGCGGTATTGGATTGCGTGCCGCAAAAGGCGGCCCAGCAGATGCAGAGCGACGCGATGACGCGCTTCATGCCAAGTCTCAATGCCAAGTCTCGAGTGCCTGCCCCCGTTGTAGTGCAGCACGACCCCAACGCCAGGTCGTCCGCGCATATCTTCGATCCATTCGCGCGATGCAGTCAAGTTCGGGTGGACTGGCAAGATCAGCTGGGAAGATCAGCCGGCGACGGCCCGCGCGCGGCGCACGAGCGCCTCGATGGTCTGGCTCGATGAGAGATAGACCGAGGAGGGCGGTCAGGCGGGTATCGTCACTCCGCCGCGATCAGCTGTTCCGCTGGGCAGGCGACCTCGTCCATCTGCTCCCGGGCGCATTTCGTTCCCCGGCACACGTACCAGGAGCCGAACAGGAACTCCTCCATCTCGAAATCGTCTGCGATTGCGGCGAGATCGTTCCACGGCTTGATGAAGGGGTTGCCGAGCATGGTACGCTTCATCAGCCACAGGCTGAAGGGCAGAACCAGCTGGCCGCCGAGGCCGGACGGAAGCTTGCCGTCCATGATGACGATGCGTCCGCCCGGACGCAGCTGCGTCCATGCGTGGTGCAACACCGCCAGATGGTGCGGCATGGTGTTGTAGCAAAGGCCGAATAGGATCCCGTCGAGCGGCTCACAGGAGATGTACTCGATGGCGTCGCCGTGGGTCAGCTCGACGTTCGTCCATTGCTCGCGCCGGCACAGTGCTCGCGCGCGGCGCAGCATGCCGGTCGAGAGATCGACGCCGTAGACTTTACCGCTGGGCCCGACCGCCTCGCGCAAGAAGGGAAAGTTGCGACCGGTGCCGCATCCGATTTCCAGCACGCGGTTGCCCGGCTTCAGGTTCAGCCGAGCGGCGGCGCGTCGGCGCAGATGCGGGGGGAGAAAGAACAATCGGTCGAATACGCCGATCAGGCCGGCAATACGATCGTAGCGCTGCGCGATGAACGCGCGGTCGCAATCCGCCCACTGGGAGGTCACGTGGTCGCCCCCGCCCGGCGCGATGCTTGTTATTCTCTGCCGCTGCCGTCGCTTGAGATGTTCCCGCCCTTCCACGCCGTTATCGCGGAAGCGCATCTCAAAGCGTGAAGCGAGAGTGTGCCGAATGGTAGGTGGCAAATAGTCGCATAATTTCAATCGTGTTGCGCTGCGGTGTCACGAACGCAATCGCGCGCGTGCCGATGGCGCAGACGTGCGACGCAGCATGGCGTGAACTCATCGGCGGGGCGCGCGCACTGGCAGCGGGACGCGCTCATGCAGTCAGGGTTGATCGCGCGGCAGGGCGCCTGAAGCAAGCCGTGCATCGCGCTTGCGCCTCACTCGTTTGCGGGCAGCTTTGCCTGGCGAGCGTTGCTCTCGCGCCAGAACAGGAACAGGCCGGACGCGACCACGATGGCGGAGCCGATCACCAGGGAGACGGTCGGCACATCGCCCCAGATCGCGAACCCCAAAATGCTCGCCCAAATGAGGGAGAGATAATTGAACGGGGCGACGGCGGACGCCGGGGCGAGGTGCAGCGCGCGCGTCCACCAATATTGTCCCACGGCATTGGAGACGCCGTTGAACACGATCCACGCGGTGTCGACCGGCGTGGGCGAGGTCCACCCCAAGGGCAGCAGCAGTGCGAAGAGGCCGGTGAGCAGCGCCAGCTGGTAGAGGGTCAGCGTCTGCGCCGATTCCGTCGTGGTCATTCCGCGCACGCCCGCGGTGACCGACCCGTAAAGGACGGCGTTCGCCAGCGCGAACAGCGCGCCGACCTGGAACGCGCCCGCTCCCGGCTCGGTGACGATGAGCACGCCGCCAAAGCCCACGAGCAGCACCAGCCAGCGCGCCAGGCCTACCGTTTCCTTGAGCAGCAGCGCCGAGGCCAGGGTCGCGAACAGCGGCGAGGAGAAGTTGATGGCGGTGGCGCCGGCGAGCGGCATCAGGCTGAACGCGATCAGCAGGAACATCTGCGAGCAGCCCTGCGACACCGAGCGCAACACGTGATGGCGAAGGCGCCGCGTGCGGAACACGGCAAGCCCGGTGTGCGGCAGGATGAAGAGCGCGCAGGTGAGGAGCGCGACCGCGGTCCGGGTGAACAGCACCTCGCCGATCGGATAGCTCGCCACCAGCCATTTCGAGACTGCGCTCGAGACGGCGAACACGATCGTCGCGGCGACCATGTAGAGAATGCCGAGCGGGACATGCTCCCGCCGCACGGGCTTCGCGGACACGATCAGGCTGCTCGCTTCGCTCATCGTTCTCGGCGCTCGATTGCCGGAAGGACCGCCGAGAACGCGTTCGGCAAACGCGGAAACAGGTTTGCGAACGCCATCAGCTGGCGTGGAGCGCTCGGCCCGGCAAAGCACGCTGCTCGACGCGGTTATGGCATGGCAATGGTCAGGCCCGGCATTCCATGACGGCATGCCGGGGCAGCCAATTTAGTCGTTGCATTGCCGCAGGCATTCTGCGTCGCGGCGGCCCGCGTCGTGGCGGTCCAAATCGCGGTGGCCGCGCCGAGGCTGGCGACCGCAACGGGGTTGTTGCGCCGCCGTTCGTCTGTTTCGGGTCGCAGCGATGCTCTATAGGGAGTTGTAAACGAGCTCTCATGGGAGTGCCGCACCATGCGCACAAGCCTCCTCGCCGCGCTCTTCGCCTGTTGTCTCGTGGTCCCCCTCGCCGCGCAAGATCGAATGCCGCCGATTGCGAGCGACCAGCTTACTGAAGCTCAGAAGAAAGCGGCCGACGAGTTCGGGCAAGGACGCGGCTATGCGGTTCGGGGACCGTTCATCCCGCTGATCCGCAGTCCGGAGGTCATGTTGCGCGCGAAGGCGTCGACGAAGTCATAATTCAATCCCTTCAGCTCAAGGCCCACGGCAACTTTGCGGGCGAATGTGCTGATCGGGCTTCCGTATAGACAAATCGTCATCTGCTTCCTCCTCTAGATTCCGAAAGATGCGAGCCTGCTCTTCAGCTTCCTAACAATAAGGCGACACCCCCGACCGTCATGGCGGTGCCAGCCATCAGGCGCGGGGTTATTCGCTCGGAACTCAGCAGCAGGCCGCTGAGCCCCAACGTGACGAGCGGATAGGTGGCCGCGAGCGGAGCGACAAGAATGATCGAACCGTGGGTCAGCGCCGCATACAAACAAAGGACCGCAACCCCATTGCTCGCGCCGACGCAGCAAAACCACAGGAGGCCTTTCCGCGGGAGGCTATGTGGAAATCCACGATGGCGCGCCGCTGAGACCACCGCGACGACGAAGGTCGAAGCCGTGAAGCCGAGCAATAACGCGGCGAAGGGACTAGGCCAGATCGCAAGTCCCGATTTGATGATCGGCTGGGCGGCCCCCCTTATCGCCGACGCGCCAATGGGAAGGAAGACGGCCCAATACGGCCAGGTCCGCGAGTCGATTCTACGTAGTGTCAGTACGATCGCGCCGGCGGCGATCGTAAGAATACCGATAGCTTGAAGCGGCCGCGGCAGGTCCGCGAACGCAACCGCTGCGCCCACTACCGCGAACAAGGGTGCAAGATTTCCCAGCGCACCTGCGGCGCCCGGTCCCATTATGCGGTTTGCCTCGTATGTCAGAAGCGTGACGAATGCCGGATACACAAGGCCGATCACGAGGAACGTGCCGGCGGCACGATTATTCCACTGGCTGAAATCAAGGAAAAAGACCGCCAACGCCCATAGGATCAGCGCCAGAAAGGGAATGCTGACGAGGCTGCCTTCGCTCGGCCGTACGTGGCGTAGACCGAACTGTGTCAAGACCAACGCAAGACCGAAGAAAAAGGACGCCGACAGCGCCAAGACGGCTGGAAGGCTAAACAACAACATCCGTCCGAGCCGATATTGCCGCACCCACAGTGTCGCCGCGTCGCCGCGCGCGATGTTCGTTTTTGGTCATCAGGGTGACCCGGTTCGAAGCCTCGTCCTGCGCGAGAGTTGCAGCCATGGCTTGAATGATGCAAATTGTTTCTGATAAGTAATATTATTCCAAAAACTGCATAAATGCGGGAGGAGGCCGATATGGCCACAGAACGAGACATCGTTCCTGATCTCAATTCGAACGAGCTGAGAGCGGTAGTTGCCGTGGCCGAATATAGGAGCTTCGTCGCGGCGGCGGCGTCGCTGAAGATATCGCAGCCGGCCTTGACCCGCCGAATCAAGCAGGTCGAGCAGGAATTACGGGTTACGCTGTTCTCCCGCAGCACCAGACACGTCAGCCTCACCGAAGCCGGCAAGAGATTCGCGAGTCACGCGGAGCGATTGCTCAAAGACCTGAAAATTAGCGCCGAGAACGCCCGCGAAGTAGCGAAATCTCCCCGAGGACAGGTCGTGGTGACGAGTGTGCTCTCGCTTGCCAATGCAATCCTGCCAGCACTGATCGCCGGATACAATCGCCGGTTTCCGGCCGTCGAAATACATTTGCGCGAAGGCCTCCACAATGCGGTGAGGGACGATGTTCGCAGCGGTCTTGCCGACTTCGGCGGCCGCAGCGTCGATCTTCCGCCGCGTCCACGATTCGGGAGGAAACGAGGCGAATGGCACTTCGACAAGATCATGAAGTTCGATCGAGCGTCGGCGTTTGCGCCGGCCGGCCAGAGGGTGATCCGCAGGCATGACCACGTAAAGTGCCTCAACTCCCACCAAGCAAGACGCAGAAGTGCAAGACTTGTCAAATGTGATCCACTGGGTGCAGGCGGAGCCCCAGAGCGATACGAGCCGCATTGAATTCGGTCGAATCACAATATCGCGCTACCACGTCTTGTATTCTGCAGATCAATTTCTGCGCGGTTGGTTTCTTATGAATTGCGCGAGCCATTGATAAGACGCTTTGGGCGTGCGCTTGAGCGTCTTGAAATCGACGTGAACCACGCCGAAGCGGCGGCTGTAGCCTTCCGCCCATTCGAAGTTGTCGAGCAGCGACCAGACGAAATAGCCGCGCAGCTTTGCACCGGCGGCGAGCGCGCGGCGGGCGGCGGCGAGGTGCTCGCGCAGATAAGCGATGCGATCGTCGTCGTGTACGGTGCCGTCCGCCGCCAGCGGATCGTCGTAGCAAGCGCCGTTCTCGGTCACGTAGAGATCCGGATTGCCGTAGCGGTCGCGCAGGCGGATCAGCTCTTCGGTGAGCCCGGCCGCATCGATCGGCCAGCCCATCGCCGTGAAGCGCGTGCCGGCCGGAGCCGCGCCGAACCATGCGCCGAAGAGGCTTTGCGGTGCGTGCATGACGTACATCGGCGCGTAGTAATTGACGCCAAGGTAGTCGATCGGCTGTCGCATCGTGGGCAAATCGCCGTCGGCGGCGAGCGCAGCAAAATCGGCCGCGACCGGGGCGGGATAGGCGCCGGTCATCAGCGGATCGAGGCAGGCGCCGTTCCACATGGCGTCGAAGCGTTCGGCCGCGCGGCGATCGTCGGCGGTGTCCGAGGACGGCCGCGCCGGCTGCAACGAGATCACCGTGCCGAGGCGCAGGTCCGCGCGCTCCGCGCGCAGCGCTTGAACGGCGCGGCCTTGCGCCAGGTTGAGGTGATGGATGGCGGCCAGCATGTTCGGCAAGCCCTTCAGGCCGGGCGCGTGCTCGCCCATACCGTGTCCGAACAACGCGTGGACATTGGGCTCGTTGAAGATCGCCCAATGCTTGACGCGGTCGCCGAGCCGCCGCGCCACGACGCGCGCGTAATCCGCGAACGTCGCGGAGGTATCGCGATTGAGCCAGCCGCCCTTCTCCTGCAGCGCCTGCGGCAAGTCCCAATGGTAGAGGCAGAGCCACGGCGCGACGCCGTTCGCGATGAGCCCATCGACCAGGCGGTCGTAAAAGTCGAGCCCGCGCTGCTCCACCGCGCCGCCGCCCGACGGCAGAATGCGCGACCACGCGGTTGAAAACCGATAGGCGGAAAAGTTGCCGCGTGCGAGCAGATCGATATCGTCGCGCCAGCGGTGGTAATGGTCGCAGGCGATGTCGCCGGTATCGCCGTTCTTCACGCGCCCGGGCGTGTGGGAGAAGACGTCCCAGATGCTTTTGCCGCGTCCGTCTTCGTCGACCGCGCCTTCGATCTGATAGTTCGAGGTCGACGCGCCCCACACGAAGTCGGCGGGAAACGCACCCTCGTCGTCGGCGGCAGTGCTCGAGCGCACAACGCTACCCGAGGCGAACAGGCCGATGGCCGCGGCCAGCAACCCCCGGCGCGGCATGATCAGCATCGCGGCGCTGCAGCGCCCGCAGGCGCGCACGGCCGCGAAGGCGGCGGTATCGGGATGAAATCGGCCGGTGGTGATCGGAACATTGGGTGCAGAGGCGATGATTGGGCCGCGTGCGGCGTTGTTCCTATGATATCTCCCCGACGTCATGCATCAAGGAAGCTTGCTCGCGCGCAGACCTGAGAACCGCACCGAGGGCGATAATCCCAAGACGTTGAAACTTGGCGCGCCGGACCGAATAAAACTGCGAACACCTATGTAATTGAGATTCCATTGTGAATTGAGGAGGGCCTCGTCGCGTACCCGACTGGAAGTCCGCCTAACTTCGACTCCAGTCGTACACGGACTGCGGCCGCGGACTCCGCTATGGGCAAGACCAGACATTTGAACGGGACATGCGGTCAACTTGACTCGCCGTCACCTTCCTGGTTCGCCACCGAAGCTGCGAATGGAAACCGGTTAACCCCCGTTTACAAAAAGTCGGGGGGCCGATCCGGTTGAATCATCGCTCCTTACCCCAGTCTTCCTCGGCTTCCCGCTTCACTGCCGGCGCGTTCGGGTTCTTGAACTTGAGCCAGTACCGAGATCGGCCGCTCACGTAGTGCGAGCCGAGACGCTTGCTGACGATGCCTTCGAGACCGAGCCGGCACGCGTGCCGGAACACGACGTCCCCCGGCTCGGCGATATGCTCGTTCAGTTGCAGGCCAAGCTTGGCGCCGCGCAGGAGCTTGGCGAGCGCGCCCTTGCGCTGCTCGATCGGCTCGCGCCGCAGGTCCTTGCCGTCTAGCTCGATCAGATCGAAGGCACAGAGGTAGACATGCCGGTCGTCTCGCCGCTGCCGGAGCTTCTGGAAAACCGGCAGCCCGTCATCGTCACAGCACACAGCCTCGCCATCGATCAGGCAGGACCGCAGTCGGAGCGCGTCGACGGCCTGGACGATCAGCGGGAAGCGGCTCGCCCAGTCGTGGCCGTTGCGGGTGAGCAGGCGGACGCCGGCCGCGTTGCGGCAGGCCATCAGCCGATAGCCATCGTGCTTGATCTCGTGAATCCAGTTCGGGCCGCTCGGCGGTCGTTCGGCGGTGGACGGAAGGCAGGGCTCGATGAAGCGGGTGGGCAGCAACATGCCGGGTGAGCATCCCTTAAGAGAAAGCTATGATCGCGGTTCAGCGGGCGACTCCGATCGTACGCTTGATGCCGGTCATCACGGCCTTGATGGCTTCGCTATCTGTCGGCGCCGCCAATCCTGCCGTCTGCGGTCGGCAGCGTGTGCGGGCTCGGCGACGGTGCGCGCGGTGTCCGTGATTGCCCCTCCAGCCGCAGAATGAACGTTACGGCTACTTATGGTACCGAAAGTATGAGGACTTTGCAATAGTTGCGGGCTAAAAATCTGTAGAATGGTCCCAACTGTGGACTTCAACCACACCGCAGCAGGAGGGCCAATGGCGGGCAAAAAGAGACGCATGGGGCGACCCGGTGTTCCCGGCGGCGGAATTCAGATCAAGCTGCGCGTCGACTCGGTATTCGTGCAGCGAATTGACGATTGGCGCGTGAAGCAGGGCAGTAAGCTCTCACGTCCCCGTGCTATAGAGCTACTGACGAGGATGGCGCTGGAGATGTTCGCCGGTCGTGGGGGTAGGCCGCACATGGAGTGAAATGTACAACGGTTCACACCGGCAAACACGCGGTGCGGCGGCCAGGAGACGAAGCGCGCCACGGCGTTCACTGCGCTCGCGCTGCGCACGGGATGGCATCGGCCAATCGGCCTCCCTGGCTCGGCGTAAGCGATGCTTACTGTCGCGGTTTTTTTATTTCAGCCCAGCATCCTCAAGGATCGCCGCCAGCGTCGCACGTCCGCTGTCCGTTAGCGCATAGACTCCGGTCTCGCGATTGTGTGCGATGAATCCACGGACGGCCATGGACTGCATCGCATGCGCGGTGATGCCGACAGCAGTATGGCTGATACCGGTTGCGGTGCAGAACAGGATCACATGCTCCTGTGCGGTGAGCTTCGTTGTCGCCTTTGCCATGGCCTACTCCCTGCATCGGCCTGCCCGCTATGCGGCAGGGGGCGGCGGTGGCGGCTTCGGTGGCCTCGGTGGCGGCGGCTTCGGTGGCTTTGGCGGCAGCATGGAGGCAACCCATTCCCGCTTATGGCCGGCCTGGCGGCGGCGTCAGCCGATCTTACACCGACCTGTCGCCTGCGGTACTGGATGACTCTCATGATGCGGCCGACGACAGCGCCGTCGGCCAGCACGTGAAAACAATTCGGCGGTACGTCGTCGAAGTCGAAAAGTAGGCCGGTCTCAGAGCCCGCGGCGGCGCGACGCGGAGCCTCCGGGCGGAAAATGTGGTTTGAACGGTATGCCCCGAAAGACGCACCAGCGGGCTCCGTATTGACATGGATAGACCAGGAAAAACGGAGCATGATTGCGTGATCAGACTTTGCCACCGTAGTCTGTCCGACATCGATGCCAAGCCTGAGCAGTTCGCCGTGGATCCGCGGTGCTCCCCGAAGCGGGTTCGCGACGCTCATCTCGCGAATGAGCTGGCGAATGTCCGCCCCTATCTTTGGCCGCCCACCGCAAGGTCGTGATTTCCAGCGCCAATACGCTCGCAAGCCAGCGCGGTGCCAGCGGATCACCGTCTGCGGCTTGAGAATTCTCAGTGCGTCCAATGCTCCAGGAGCCGCACGATAGAGCACCGTAAACACGAGGCGGTCAACGTTGCCGAACGCCAAACGCTTCGGAGATTTGCGCCGCAGCACGTTGAGTTGGTGTCGCAGGACAAGGATCTCGGCTTCCAACGCAGCCCGCGGCAGGAATAGTCCGATCAAGGCGTACCAGATCAACCTGCAAAGATCTCCCATCGGGAGAGAGTATCAACCGATTCGCGGTCTCGGTCAGCCGTTTTGGGTTTGCGGTAGGGACAGGAAGAACGACGCAGAACAAAACCCCTTTGTTCGGGCCTACCTGCCTGGGAGCGCAGACATGCGCACCACCATCCGGCGCGACCACATTGTTGATCTTGTCATTGGGAACCGGCGTCCATTCGCCGTCGACCTTGACCGTCGGGCGGCAGTCCATGAGATTACAGCAGGTGCCTTTGCCGTCGTTTCTGTTGAGCTTCAAGTAAAAGTCTTCATGCCACCGATCGTGCGTCGGGAGCAAACTTGATGAGATCGGCGCCTTTGCCGTTCCTGGCGATCTGGTCGCCGCCCCACACATTGCCCTCGCGGTCTACATAGAAACCGTGCGGAACCGCGAACATGTCCGCGCGATCGCCTTCTGAAATTTGCCCGAGGAATCGAACATCTCCATCGGCGCGAGCGTCGAATTCGTGCATTCGGTCGCCCCGCAACGGTCGAACACCCAGATGCTCTTCCCATCGCTGTGATCGACCTGGACCTTGATGGCCGCTCCGAATTTCCGACCCTCGGGTAGCTGCGCCCAGTTTTCCTGCATCTTGTACGGATTGGGCGCGGCATTGGGGTCGGCGCCCTGCGCGTAAAGCCGCTCACCCGCCATCCCCGACAGCGCGCCGGCGGCGGCCGCGATCATCACTGTCGCTCGAAATGCGTGGCTCATGATCGTCCTCCCTTGCAGCGTTGATATCTGGCGTGTTGCTCGTCGCGCCCGTCAGACCGGCATCTCGCCCTTGAGCAAGAGGCGATAAAGATAGCGGCGCTCGCGCATGTCATAGTCGGGATTGGCCTGGTGGATGACGCTGCGGTTGTCCCACATCACCCAGTCGCCATGACGCCACTTGTGACGGTACTCGTATTTTCTCTGCGTGGCGTGCCGCATCAGCTCGTCGATCAGCGCCAGCGCCTCCTTGTCCTCCATGCCAATGATGGACTCCATGCGCACCGGGTTGAGGAACAACGCCTTGCGGCCATTCTCAGGATGCGTGCGAACCAGCGGATGGATACCCGGCGGCGGTAGATTGCGGCGACTTTCCTCGTTGATCGTTCCGAGCGAGCGAGGGCTGTACTTGCTTTGATAGACGTGGACCGCCTTCAGCCCATCGATTTTTCGCTTGGTGGCCTCGGGAAGATCATCATAGGCATCGTGCATATTGACGTATTGGGTGTCGCCGCCACTCGTGGGCAATAAATCCGACTCCAAACGCGTTTTGAATTTGGATTTCGCTCACCGCCCCAGCAGGTAAATCCAATGTGGCAAAGTTTGCCCCTTTGGATTTCGTCACCCGCCGGATTCCGTAACGTCGCTCCACCTGACGACTGTCCAAATCCCGACTGCAAACGCGTTCGGAATTTGGATTTACCTCTGCGCTTAGGTCTCCAGATTCACCGGGTGAATTCCCTCGGTTGGCTGGCGTGCGTTGTCCAAACAGTTCCTGGTCGCATTTCATCGCGGGTCTTGACTTTATCGGTTGACCCGGTCAACCTGGATGGCAATGAAAAAGCGACCCCCAAGCCAGGACGACTTCGAGCGCGAGATGCGCTCGCGGCGTGCAAACGCGAATCCGGCTCCGGCTCCGGATCAAGCTCCCCCTCAACCTCAACCCCTCACTCGTGCCGCTCGCGGTGACCGCGACGCGTATATCCGCAGCGGTCAACAGGCGTGGGAGCGCGTCAAGAAGGATGCGACCTACAATGATTGGCTCGCAATCGGCGAGGCGCTTGAAATCGGACGCGCCGACGCTATGGCCGACGCCAAGACCAACAAGCCGGAGGGCGCACGCTACAACAAGCTGTTCGGCGAGTGGCTTGCCAGCTATGGCTTCAACGATATCGACAAGGCCGTCCGCTCCAAGCTGTTCGACATCCTTGCCAACCGGGCCGCGATCGATGCGTGGCGCGCCGATCTGCCGGTCTCTGAGCGCTTGCGCTACAACTCGCCGTCGGCCGTCTGGCGGCGATGGCAAGCCTCCCTCGAAACAAAACCCGCGACCGACTCGGGCAAGTCCGCCCGCGCCAAGGCGCAGTTCGGCGCGCTCAAGGACGCGAAGGCCAAGATCGACTTCACCGCCCACATCGCCGAGCTTGAAGCCGCGCGCAGCGAGGCATCGGATGGCGACATCGTCGCGCGTGCGATGCGGCTGGTCGAGGAAATGACCCCGGAACAGCAGAAGCAATTTTTCGCGAGGCTGTTTCCGCTTCCGCGCCAGGGCAAGCACAAGCCGAAGGCGAAGCCATGAGCGGGAAAAAGGGCGGACGCCCACCGCTCGGGGATCGGGCCATGACGGCAGCCGAGCGCTCGCGCAGACGCGGAGTTGAACCTATTCTTGCGCGCTGTAATTAGAGTCGTCGGTGCCGTAGCTGCCGGTCGTATTCATGGCCGGCGTTTTCTTGATCCGCACCTTGTCGAACACGCCGTCGCCACTCGCATCGGCCTTCGCGCCGCGCGGCATGTTATTGAAATTCACGTCAACCTGCGCTCGGCCGAGATTGCCGTTCCACTGGCCCGCGATCGAGCGATCGAGGGCGCTGCGGTCGACCGTACTTTGGCGTTGCCCGCCCGGGCGCATGCTGCCGCCACCAAAGCCAAGCTGAGAAAGCGCCTGCACATTCGCCGTCTCAATATCGGCTGTGCTGGTGATGCGCGGGGCAGGTGCGCCCGTTGACACGGTCCGTTGATCTGTCGGCCGCTGCGCCGCCGCTGGCATATCTGCCCGCCGCACTCCAACGCTGCTTGCATCACGCCAGCTCCGCCGCGCCGTGTCGGCGTCATCGCCGTGACTGCATGCGTTGTCGACTGCCCTGCGGTCGGGCCGCCAAAAGCGAAAGCTTCTTGGCCAGCACCTGCGACCGCCGCTTGGCCAGCACCTGCGACCGCCGCGCCGCGCCAAGCTGGCGACGAAGCCTGAACCGATGGGATCGGCGACGCCCGCGAACACGGGGCCGACGCCGCTGAGCTCGCCTTTCATGTGAACAAAATTCCTATTTCGGCTGCTATTGAGGGCCGCGGCGCTCAAGACATGGTAGCGTTGGTGGAATTGTCGCAAACGACCAATGCGCCGGCGAGATTTCGCAGGTGTCCGATCTAAGGGCCGATTAACGAATCGTTTCTTTCCTAAAGATCGTTGCACCTTGCCTAACCAAATGTTTTTTTTGCTGGCGCACAGCTGGAGCGCATTTGTCCTTGCTAAAGGGGACCGGCATGGTGCCAATAAGAATGAGATTGCCATTTTTGTCTTTAGCGTAACCACGAAGGGCTTTTCTCATGCGCGTGCTCCTGGATGGAAAAGGGGCGATCCTCTTCGCGTCGGAAGCTTGGCCAGCGTGCTGGTCGGCGTCAAGGCGCACACATAACCGGCGGAGATTCATATGAGAAGAATCGTCCACCGCGAACTCGGAGAACCGGCGCGAGTGCTTCGGGTTGAAGACGGACCCTCCACGTTAGGCTGGGATACCAGGACTCTGTTCGGTTGCCATCCGTAATTATCCTCTGATGCATCTCGGTAGCAAGACTTGGGAGCCGGATGTCGTCTTTCATGAAAACGATATCGTCACCTTTTGTGGCAGCAGCTATCAAGCAATCAAGGACACGATGCGAGTGCCGATTACACAGGACTGGCGATGCATTGCCGCTCGCGGCAACGATGGCCGCGACTTCAACGTCTGCGGCACCTTTGACCCAACTGCTTCTTATCGGGTTCTCGACATCGTCACGCTCGACCACGGCTGGTTCATCGCTAAGCGGGACAATCCAGTCTGTGTCCCGGCTCCGGCTGGCAGTCTGGTCCGGTTGGGAAACGAGGACTTAAAGGTATTCCCGGCGAGCGCGGACCACGTGGCTTTACCGGTGAGCCCGGACGCTCGGCGCCGAATATGTGCAGGGCGAGCGCCACGGCGGTCATGAGGGAGGTCTCGATTCGGAGCAACTACGGTTACATGCCGGACCTATGCGGGCTTGGCAAGTCGGATGCGAATGTGGCTGTCGCGAGGGTGTCGGCGCAGGGTTGGAGCTAGTAAGCGCTGCAGTCATGGGGTATGCGTCCTTCCCCAAATTTGTCCCAACACACGTAACCAATTTCGGTAGCACAACTTCTCGATCAGTGGCTCGCCGTAACCACGCGCGCGCATGACCTGGACCAGATTTTGCAGTCCAGCAGCATCCCCAATTCCTGCTGGAATCTTGGCACCGTCGAAATCGGATCCAAAACCGACGCCGTCCTCACCTACATGTTTGAGAATGTGCTCGAGGTGCTCGATCACCAGGTCGACGGGGGTGTCAGCATCCTGACAACCGTCCGGGCGGAGGTAGCTAGTGGCGAAGTTGACGCCGACCATACCGCCGGTTTCACCGATCGCAGTCAGTTGTTTGTCGGTGAGATTTCGCGAATGCGGGCTCAAAGCATGCGCGTTGGAATGCGTGGCGACGAGGGGCGCTTTGCTGATAGCGGCAACGTCCCAGAACCCGCGTTCGTTGAGGTGCGACAGGTCGATCAAAATCCTTAACCGGTTGCAGGCCCCGATCAGCTCCTTGCCGAGGTCCGTTAGGCCGGGTCCCGTGTCGGGCGAAGACGGACAGAGAAACGGCACGCCATGCCCGAAAGCATTCGACCGGCTCCAAACGGGGCCAAGAGAGCGAAGTCCCGCCGCGTACAACACGTCCAGGAGTTCGAAACTCGGGTCGATTGCTTCAGCGCCTTCGATATGTAGAACAGGTGCCAACACGCCGTCCTCGATGCCCTGTTGGATATCATCGACATTGCGGCAGACGCGAACGCGGCCCTGCGACTCCCTCTCGATACGGAGAAGAAGAGACAGCATGGCGAAGACAGCGCTTTGCGCCGGCATCAATTCAACGGTAGGCGGCAACGGGGCGCCGCTGCCGACGTTTGGGTAAGGTGCTGCGTCATTGGGGCCAACCGCCCGATTACCCGAAGGGACAAAGATCGCGAACAACCCTCCAGCAAAGCCTCCTTGACGCGCCATAGGAAGATCCAACCGGCCCTTGCCCTCCCCTTCGAGGAACGCCTGGGGCGCGTCCGTGCCGCCGCGCCGGTAAAGACGCAACAGGACGTCATTGTGGCCGTCGAAGATCGGTACGCGTCGAGGCGATGTCATCAAAGATCCTCGGGTTGTAGAATCCTTCGAGATGCGGCCATTGCCTGATCTCAGCCTCGGTGTACCATTCGGCGATCAGGCCGCGACACACTTATTAGGCTGCAATTGCCAGCAGTCTGGAGTTTTATCGTTTGGCAAAGTGGCCGCCAAAGTCGCAGCGCGAGAAAGACCTACTGGGAACAATCGATCATTGATGACCGCCCATGCCCGAGAGGAGCCGCGACATGCCCAACGCTATCCGTTTCTATAAGGCCGGCGGGCCTGAAGTGCTGGTGTCGGAACCCGTCCCGATTGGCAAACCAGGCTCCGGCGAGGCGCGCGTGCGCCACACGGCCGTCGGTGTGAACTTCGTGGACATCTATATCCGCACTGGCCTCTATCCCGCGGCGCTGCCCAGCGGTCTTGGTACCGAGGCCGCCGGCGTCGTTGAGGACGTCGGCCCGGGCGTCGACCACATCAAGGCGGGCGATCGCGTCGCGTATGCCGGCGGCCCGTTAGGGGCCTACAGCGAGGTGCGCGTGATGCCGGCCGACCGGCTGGTAGTGCTGCCGCAAGGTATCTCGGACCAGCAGGCCGCGGCGATGATGCTCAAAGGCCTGACCGTGCAGTATCTCATCCGACAGATCCACAAAGTCACCAAGGGCGATACGATTCTCTTCCACGCCGCGGCGGGCGGGGTAGGCCTGATCGCTTGCCAATGGGCGAAGTCGTTGGGCGCCACCGTCATCGGCACGGTCGGGAGCGAGGAGAAGGCGAAGATCGCCAAGGCGCACGGTTGCGACTACCCAGTGATCTATACCCGCGAGGACTTCGTGGCGCGTGTCAAGGAAATCACTCGCGATCAAAAGCTACCGGTGGTCTATGACTCCGTCGGCAAGGACACTTTTATCAAATCGCTCGATTGCCTCAAGCCCAAGGGCATGATGGTGAGCTTCGGCCAGTCCTCGGGTTCGGTCGGTCCGATCGATCTTGGGGTCTTCGGACAGAAGGGCTCGCTGTTCTTCACGCGCCCGACACTAAACACCTACGCTGCCGCATGGCAAAGGATCTCTTCGGGGTGGTGCTCTCGGGCGCGGTCAAGATCGAGATCAAGCAGACCTATCCGCTGAAAGACGCCGCACAGGCGCATCGAGACCTGGAGTCGCGCAAGACCGTGGGCTCGACGGTGCTCACGGTGTGAGACAGCAACCCCCGGGCCCTGGCCGCGCGAATCCGACTGGATGGAATTTTTGGGAACCACAGGTCGGAAGACACGCCACTCCGGCTCCTTACCGCGCGCGCAGTGCTACGAGCGCATCGAATACTACCCGGTCGATCTCCAAGCCCTCGCGGAGTGCGCGCTCGCGAGAGCGAAATGCGCGCTCGGACGGAATGCGGATGTCATCGACGCCGGGCTGCCGTCGCGTCACCTTGACGCGCTCGATCAGCTGCGTCACCTGGCGCTCGAATGTATCGGCTGGCCCCAAGAGGTCGGGTCGGAAAGCGACGAACAGATAGCCGTAGTCGCTCTCGGCATCCGAGCCAGAGCCGGCAAGCAGTCCCAGCGCCTGCATCATCAGCGCAAGCCCGAAACCTTTGTAGCCGCCGAACGGCAGCAAGGCGCCGCGTCGGGCCGCCGTTGGATCCCTGGTCGGCTCGCCCCCGGAGCCGAGCGCGACGCCTTTGGGAAGTAACTCTCCAAGCCGTTCGCGTAGCATCACCTCGGTCATCATGTAAGCTGAGGTGCCCATATCGAGTACGATCGGCCCGCGCGACGAGGGAACCGCAATCGCAATCGGGTTGGTGCCGAGCACCGGCCGTATGCCGCCGGGCGGGGCCACCAGCGGCGAGCTGGA
>WNFG01000205.1_pt1 | contig 55354 bp, 44 predicted proteins | sample 5400431 | NCBI WGS metagenome assembly WNFG01 (sample SAMN13153346, study PRJNA577476) | soil metagenome | isolation source: 120 cm saprolite under Douglas fir tree site 2 hole 3 replicate 2 | place: USA:California | collected 2015-04-18
CGGAAGACTCGTGTGCCGTGGGGGTGCTCATGAACACCAGGGCACTGATGGAACTCGTCGTGGTGAACATCGGCCTGGACTTTGGCCTTATTCCACGGAATGTATTCTTCATGTTGGTAATGATGGCGGTAATCACGACCTATATGACCCCCCCTCTGCTGCGCCTGCTGTTGCGATCGGTGGAACTGCGCACGGCATTTCAAGAATCAGAATTCATGCGCGAGCGGAGAAAAATGGAGCCATCGATGGAATCCGCAGCCTGATCGTTCTTTCTGGCACACGCCACTCCACCTGTCGAGATCAAAATGAACAACCACTTCGACGTTGTCGTGTTGGGCGCCGGGCTCGCCGGCCTGTCCTTGGCGCGTCAACTCACGCTGGTCTCTGACAAAAGAATTCTTCTCCTCGAAAAGCGCGCGCAGGTCCCTCCAGTCCGGCAGAAGGTGGGAGAGGCTACGGTCCAACTGAGCGGCTACTATTTTTCCAAAGTGCTGGACCTTGAAGATCACCTTCTTCAAGAGCATTTGATGAAATACAACTTGCGCTTCTATTGGAAAACCCAGAAAGATGGCAATTCTTACGAACACTACAGCCAGTCTTATATTCGCAACCTATCGAACATCGCCAGCTATCAGCTCGACCGGAACAAGATTGAAGCTGAGTTGCTCAGACATAACCGGCAGGCACCGACATTCACTTTTCTGGCCGGTGTGTCGGATCTTGTACTCGGGCTTTCTGAAGACAAAGAGCACGTTGTGAGGTTCAGAGTCGGCAGCGAACAACATGAAGTTCGCGCAACGTGGGTGATCGACGCGACTGGCCGATCGCGCGTCGTGGCGCGAAATCTGCAGCTCACAAAGAGTAATCCGATCCGGCACGGAGCCTGCTTCTTCTGGGTGGACGGCCTGGTCAATATTGAAAAGCTGTCGGACCTGTCTCCGCGTGAATCAAGACTGAACAAGGACCGGAGGATGACCGGTCATCTCCCAGTCTGGCTCGCGACGAACCACTTTGTGGGTGAGGGATACTGGTTCTGGGTGATTCCGCTACATGGAAAAACGAGCCTGGGCCTTGTGTACGACCGCGAAAAAATTTCCCCGGACCTTGTCTCTACTGCCGCAAAAACCATCGACTGGGTCTGTGGGAACTTCCCACTCTTCGCGCGCGACCTGAAGTCGAGAAAGGTCCTGGACCAAGGGATGTTTCGCGACTTCTCGTACGATTGTCAGCAGACGATTAGCGATTCCCGCTGGGCCCTGACCGGAGAAGCAGGACGCTTCACTGATCCACTCTACAGCCCGGGAGGTGACCTGATTGCATTGCACAACACGCTGATCACGGATTGCATCCTCACGGACGATTCCCGCCGGTTGAGCACAAAGACTCGCGTCTATGAAGTCCTGATGCGAGCGCTATACCAAGCCTACGTGCCGAGTTACTCGGTTAGCTACGAAGTGCTGGGAGACCAGGAATGCTTCACTATGAAATACGCATGGGAACTGGCGGTGTACTTCACCTTCTTTGTTTTCCCCTTCATCAACGAGTTATTCACTGACCTCGGGTTTGCTGCATCCTTTCTGCGCGAGTTCGCAAAACTGGGCGAGCTCAATCTCAGCTTGCAACAATACATTACTAATTACTATCGTTGGAAGAAGTTGCGATACGACCATCCAACCGAGCCTCAATTCTTCGACTTTATGGAGCTAGGAGCATTGCGATCTACCGAAAGGCTATTTTACGAAGTCGGGCTTGGGGCAGCCGAGGCAGCTACTGTGTTGGCCCAGGAGTCGGTCAAACTCACTGAGTTTGCTCGTTACATCGTGGCTCACATTTGTGCCTCAGTTTCAGGACGTCAGAGTCTGCTGCGAGACCACCACTTCATCGCAGGCTTAGATCTGGATCACCTTGTGTTCGACGCTGAGTTGATCTGCCGGAGAGCTGAGTGCTCGAAAGATTCAAGCCCTCCTCAGTCTTGGGGGTTCGACATTGAGCGACTCCTCCGGCTTCAGGGGACCCGTAAGCAGGAAGCCACCAATGCCTGTGCAGCTGATTGAATCGTCTTCTACTACCTTCCTTCACTGGTCAGGAATGAAGCGTGGAATCCCAAGGGGATCGCATCCTTCAGCCGAAGTGAAGCGAGCGGACCACCCGCCACATTGAACGCGTCAAAGATAAGAAACGAGCTCCGTAACCGGTCGGCATCGAACTGCTGGCAGATAACCACACCCTGGTCGGCCTCTGGTCCTCCCACGAATATAGGTTCACCTCCCAAGTAGTGTCGGGGAAGAGCATGAAAAATATCCAACGGTTCGCCACGCCAAGACGCATGTACAAGCTGGTCAAAGAATTTGCGGCCGAGCCGTCCAGCCTTAGACAAGTCAAGCATCCAAAACTCCTGATAGTGGCGGCCATAAGAGGAGGGATCCAATGCTGGGAAATCGGGTGCAGAACGGTATTCCGACTCCTGCCGTGCCACCACGTCACTCCGTTCCGTGTCGACGACGAGGCGCACCGGTTTCCCCCAAGCAACATTCGAGAATAGATTGGGTAATGGCTCATATTGATCGTAGACGGGACGGTCAAGCTCGAGCACGTCGACAACTAGCTCGCCCTCGCGTTCAAAGCAATTGATCATGTGCAGGCAATATTTGCTTCCGATAGGAGCACAAGCGACTTGCCGCCCCGAGTAACGATCCATCACTAGCAAGGAACTGCCCCTCTCCGGCTGCCAGGTCAAGCACTCCATCAGGCTGCGGCCTCCCCGGATCATCTTCTCAGCATCGAGCAGGAGTGGACTCACATAAAACACGGCGTAGTTACGGCTGATGCCGAAATCGTGCATCAAGGATCGATACGGCAACTCGTGATGTGTTCGACTTCGTGGCTTGCCGGTCTGATCGAAGGAATATAAGCAAAGCTTCGGCGCCCTTCCGGCGAAGAAGACGCCGAAGTTAAACATCTCTCCGGTGGCCGGGTCGAATTTCGGGTGGGCGGAAAAGGGAGCGACCTCACTCAATGCTCCGCCGAAGTTGAATTGGCCAATGGTTTCCAGCGTGAGCGGATTGAGCTCCCAAGGCAACGCTTGTTCTCCAAATGCCAGAAGTTTCCCGTGAAACGGGTAGACGCTCACGTTTGCTGGAGATTCCAAGGCCATTCCATGATTCAAAATGTCCCCATCAAAAGCCGTGCCAAATGTCCGAAAGAGCGGACGGGCAGCCTTCTGTTCGCTTGTGAACTTCGTGGTTCTCACGAATCGGTTCGTGAAGCGCACGTCGTGATGATCAAACCGAAGCGAGCAGACCATCCCGTCGCCATCGAGCCAGTGCCGATACCTCATGCCTGCATGCGAGAATTGGGCGGGGCCATTGAGAAAATAGGTTCCCACGAGAAAAGTAGGAATGTCCCCTTCCATGTCTTCGATTGAATAGCAGCGCTCGGGAGGGTGTAGTTCGAAGGCTCTTTCGATTCCGGGTGCAAAATCGGAAGTTGTATCCGTGGTGCAAGGCTGGCCATCGATCATGCTGAGCGGACGAGCGGTAGTGACCATGTTTGGCTCCTGGTAAATGTTGGGCTCTAGCCGGAACTGGCGATCTTGAGGGCGACAAGACCGGCGAGGCAGCAAACCGAGAAAGTGACCCGGTCGGCCCACAATACCGGGATTTGCAGCGCCGGGCTGCGGACTAGTATCAAGACTGCCGCAAACAACAGCAGTGCCGTTATAAGGGAGGAATTGGAACCTTCCTGCTGGTTTCGGGACACCGGTGAGTCATCCCGGTCATCTTGGCTGCCAGCGGCAAAGGTTGTGAGTATTTCGTTCATCTTTCTGGGTATCTCGATAATGGTGCCCGCATACCTGCTGGCCATATCGGTGAATACCTCGCCTCGCATCATTTGTTTGAACGAACCGACAATTCTTGTCGCCCAAACGTCCTCAATAGCCTCTAGCAGAGGATCCCGGTCCAGGTGCAGGCAACGAACGCCCGTAAGCAAAGTGAAGAGCCCGCGGTAGAAATTGAGAACTGCGGGACGCAGCCGGAAGCCAGCCTTGTTTACGATTTCCAGGTGATGCCGAATGCGTGCTGCGGTGCCCGTGTGCAACGCTTCTTCCCCCGGCTTGGCCTGAAAGAAGGTGACGGACTGACGAAACTGCGCAAGCAGGTCGCGTTTCTTCTCCTCACCTACGTCTCCAACCGTCTGCAAAAGCAGGCTCCGGCAGCACTCATCGGGATTGTCCTCCGCGACGGCAAGTAAGTACTTCCACACCCGCTCTTCGGCATCCGCAGGCAGGCTGAAATAGGGTCCATTCACGAATGCAATCCGTCCGTCTGCTCGAACGAATACATCCTCAGCCCGGCAGTACACTGGAAAGCGGCGCCCCAGGAAGACCTCGCGAAGCCAAGCCGTGCAAAGAACGCTAGCCAATCGGTCGGGTGAAAATCCAGCCAGGCTTGGTGTCTCGCTGCCCTTCCCGCGCTCAGGTCTGATGAAGCCTGCGATAACCTCTGACAGCTTCATAAGCGAGATTTTTTCCGTGACGAGCAAACGGGGACGGCAGAGTTCCAGGTGGACCATTGGCGCGCAGAGAACTTCAGAGTCTGCCGCGTCTTTCGCGAGCGCATTCATGTTTTCGGCTCGAACGTAAAGGTCAAGACGTTCACGCAACTCCTGTTCAAAGGTGGCGACGACCTGGACAGAAACGGATTTCGTCCAGTCTTCCGGGAGTGCGGTTGAGCACAGAAGTCGAAGGGCATTGATCTGCTCCCATGGCCATGTTCCAAATTCCTGACGCACTGTCGTGATCGAAACGCTCTCGCCGCTGTGCAGTAGCGCGAGATAGGAGACGGTCAACACGGTGGCTGTATACGGTGTGGGTTCCACAGCCAGGAACATTTGGTCCACCGGGCAGCCCAATTCCTGCTCAACGTGTTCCCGCACATCGGTGAACGGCGTCAGAGCGATATGCGGAGAAACAACCGCAAGATCTTGGCACTCATTGTCGGAAAACAAGTCGATGCGGGTAGAAAGATACACCCGGAACAGCGAGAAGATCGGCCCCAATACCTCCGTGGCCGATATCAATCGTTGGAGCTGTTCTTGCCTCCTGCCGCGTGCGTTTTGCGAGTTCTGTCCGAAGCGACCGGACCTCGCTGCTCGCATTGAATTGAACGACGGCATCCTTATTTGCCCAGACTTCAAATTGTTCCACCAGCGTCACGTGAAGCGCGGCCTTGCTTTTCAAGTCCCGACCGTCGAGGGGCGGCTTGGTTGCCGGAGCATTTTCCACACCGTGATGACCGCAGACATTACAGCCAGGACCAGAGCCGCAGAGCGGCCATTAGCTCCCCACACGAGTTGCCCCTGCGGCGCTGCGGCCAGCAACGAAACAGCCAGCGTCACGGTTGCCATTCGCCAACTCACACTGCCCCTGGGAATGCTCCGGGAGCGCTTCTCGGTACGTTCGCGGCTGGAAGCTAACCGGTTCATTACCCGCAACGTGCGTACGGCGCCATCATGCACTAAACACGAATTCGCCTCGATCCAGGCAAAAATGCTCCGCGCAGAAAACACGGTTTGCATCGCGTGCCATTGCAAGTGGCGATCACAGACCGCTTCTAGATGGCGTCCCACGTCGAATCCTGGTGCAAAGCTCTTGATCAACCCGTCGAGGGCGATTGCGGAACGTATGTACTTGACAACATCACGTTGCGGCCAGATCCCGGTCGCTCGTGAAAGCGTCAGTAGATCGAGCATGATCGCCGTGATGCTCTTCCGCAAAGAAACATCTTCACCGTCGCGGCTGTACCACCCCAGGGACAACTCTCGCAGGTGACTGCGAAACTTCATTTTGTCGGACTGGTCATCCATGGCCGAAACGCGGAAGAAGGATTCGCACATTCCCTCCAGGTCGCCGCGCGTGTACGCCAGCGTCATCGCGATAAGGTGATGCCGGGAATAAGCACTCAGCACTCCCGCGATGCCGAAGTCGATATAGCCCACACGGCTGGACGGCAGGATCATCAAATTCGCCGGGTGCAGGTCGGCATGAAACATGCCGAACTGAAAAGCGTCGCCAAGGAAATTGTCGATTAAATTGCGCGCAAAACGGTCAGGCTCAAAACCCAGCGAGGTGAAGTGGCGAAGAATCGCCTCGTTGCCGCTTTCCTTGGCGCGCATAAAGTCGAGTACAGTGAGCGCATCCAGGAAATCGGCCGTTAGAATGCGCTCGGTCGTGTACTCCCAGAGAACACGAGGAACCTGTTCGCTTGGATTGTTGGCCGCGTTTCTTGCGATCATGTCCATGTATCGCGCCTCGTGACGGTAATCCAGTTCTTCCCGGGTCCAGGCGACGAACTCGGTAGTTGGGGCGATCATCCAATACAATTTCTTTAATCGCAGAGCGGTAATGGCGCGAACCGCGAAGGCCATCAGCCGGATGTCAGCGCCGAAGTCAGTGAGAACCGTGGGCCTCCGCACTTTGACGGCGAGCTGGCGTTGGCCCTGCGTCGCGATGTGGACTTGACCGATCGATCCCGTCGCAAGTGCTTCTCTGGCGAATGAGTCAAACATCTGTGATGGCTTCTGTCCCAAATCCTCCACGAATGTCCGCTCGACCTCTGCGAACGCAAACGGCGGAACCCGATCCAGCAGGTTGAATAGTTCGCGACAATAGTCCAGGGGCAGTATGTCCGACTGGAGGGCCAAGACCTGGCCGAACTTAATGAAGGTGCCCCCGATTTGCTCAAGCGCAATGCGCAACCGCTGTGGACCGGAAATCGCAGCCCCGAAGCTAATACGGCGGAGCAAGGGGATCCTTGCGGCCTGCCGTCTCAGCAGGTGAGCCGAGAGGTGGTGCATACAGATATAGAAAATCTTGAGCGAGCGTTTGAGATCGGAGAATGCCTGAATCATTTCTGATTTTCTGTGAAGCTGCAACAGGCCAGCAGGTTCAAGCGGAGCAATGCCGCAATGCGGCTCCGAACCACAGGCGCATCGCAGGAATTGTCAGGCGCCACGCGTGGTGTTTTGAACCGCCGCCAAGTTCCTCCCCGGTCGAGTTGCTGGATCGCCCGACACTCACGCGCAAATGCTTCTGGTTGCCCGTCGTTAGCGGATGACCCCATTATGGAGACAGCAAAAAGCCGTGAATTTGCGGGAAGAGGGTGAGGGACCGAGGAGCCGCAGGCCTTGGCCGATTCACTCGCAAAAACCTGCGTACGCTCATGTCTGAAGACTACAGGGAGAGATTTGCCTTGTCGGGGAACGATGGCGTGGCTGAACCCTATCACTTCAGACGCGTGCTGATGCAGGAAGGTCCGGCAGATTCGATGGAAGCGGAAGGAGAATCTTCTTCAAGTGCGGTCGACAGCATGCCGGATGCCGGAGCGTCTTGGCACCATTCCAACCCGAGAATGAAAACCGATCATCTCACAACCGATGAGTTCCACAAGCTGATACACAAAATTATTGCGAGTAAGCCCCTGCTGGACGGTTGGCGCGAGGGGTTCGCGCGATGTCAAGAGCATGTGAGCACCTTGCTTGCCAATACTTTCAATCAGCATCGCCATCACGACCCGCGACCGAAACCCCTAATTGATCAGGCCGCCCTCTCGCACGCGTTAGGGGATTTCCCGCCCCATCCGTTGGCGGGCAATCCATTTACGCGGTTTGTGGGCCGTGCCGAAGGCACAACCCACGTTTACAATTTAGGCACGGGTGGGGAATCGCGCCGCTTCACGAATTTCAGCCACTTTGACAAGACCGAGGAGATAGACGGCGCTCTTGTCCAGCGAATTACTATAGGGTTGTCCAAATTTCATCCGCCACGCTCTCTATCTCACGTTCACTCGGCGCGAGAAGTTGACGTGGTGATCAGCCTTTACCGGGAAGACTTGGGCATAACCAGTTGGTTGTCCTCCCGTCGGTTCGGAGATGGCGAAACGGTGTTCCTGTGTTATCCGCTAAACGCCGACCACATCGTTTGGATCAGCAAGGAAATTCCAGTAGATGGCCGTCCATTAGACAACGTTTTCATTATTTCGACAGAGTGGTGGACTCGGAGCAAGCTCGGTGGGAAACGCTATTCGGTCATTGCCGCAAGTTTTGCGGTGGATTTCGAGCATTGCAGCGCTCACATGGTAGGCGATAAAATCATCGAGACCTACTTCCTTGATCACCAACCACTCGCCGAGGAGAGACTTCCTATCGCTCCCCCAATCACGGGTCAAGGCCCTATCGTCGCCTTTTCTTCCCTTGCCGCCGCCACGGTAGGAGCGGCCCTATTTATTGCGTCCGTGCCCCTGCTGGCGATACTAGCTCTATTTCAGTTCAGCGCCGCGCGCACGGCGAACTCGCAGGATACCAAATGACCGCTCGTACCTTCCATCTTTGCGCACCAGGAGATTCGAACTCCTCGTGTCTACATCCGCTCAACGCGATGATTTCACCACACTCAAAAATGCCGTCACGAACATCACGCTCATGTAAAGTATTGCGGTGCAGAGAAGAAAATCAAGGGTCAGAAAGAATAGGCCAGTGGCTTTAAAATTAGCGTGAGAATTGCCCCAGAGTATGACTATGTTAAGTGCACTGTTAATTACGGCGAAGCCAATGCTGAACATGTAAGTTGTCTGGACGATAAGTTTTGGGCGCCGCTCTTTTGCGGCCTTGTATCGTGCCACCATTCCCTCACCTAGAAGTTCTTCCAAAACTATTTCCAACTGTCTTGCGTATACAACTGTACGCTCAATGACGACCGATAGATTGTAGACATCTCCGAGAAGCAGGGTGATTGCGAACAGCAGAATGAAGCCGGTGAATCCCAAAGGAATGGAGACGCTCTGAGGGACAGATATCTTTAATGAACCCTCAAGCGATTTAGGCAGAATTTCAGAAAACAGCCTGGGATAATAGGCATTCAGCGTGGTGAGGGCATACAGCACGAACAGCCAAATGAGCTCTTTGTTGCGTGTTTCCAACTGCTTCGAAATTCCTTTGCAAGCATCTCGGTAGTGTTCCGCGATGAGAGTGGCACGAGTTTCCTCGGCTATCATCGATGTCGTCCGGTTCTTCTATTTGCGTCAATCACTTCCAGAATCTGTTGCTGATGGCGTGATTCGTGGTTACGCATAAAGCGCAGCAGTTCCAGCATGTTTAGATAGCCGAGCAGGGAGTGTTGGGCCACCAATTCCCGAAAGTCGAGATCGGCATTGTTTTCGAAGATCAACTTGAGGGCTGCGAATGAACTCACCAGTCGGCAGTGCAATTCATCTGCGGGCAAACCGTGGCGCGGTGTCGCCTCCGTTGCGGCCCGAAATAGGATCAGACGGTGCTTCACAACGAAGTCTCTGACGGCGCCAATTAGAAAGCTGGAAAAAAAAGCAAAAGGAATGTCTACTAGGGGCAGTAGCGCTTTGGGGATGAATGAAAAGCCAACATCAATATCCGAAAAAGTCTGCCTCAAAAAGGGCCTCTGTCCGCTACGTTTAAGCCGAATCAGATCTTCCATCTTGCGCCGAAGAAGTTCTCCAGCCAGAATTATGTGGTCGACAATTTCTCCAACTGACCATTTACCTATCGCTGGAATGCGATCGAGCTCCACTTGTGAAAGTGGCCGGATCAGATCGAGGCTGCGCAGACGTACAGCTTGCAGGTCCTCGAGGTCGGCGTCGAACATACGAATTGTTGTGCGTATAAGCATTCTCGGGGTGGCCTACTTGAAATTCGAGCAGACCGTAAGTGAGGTAGCTGACCGGATACGTTTGGCGCTCGAACGTGTCTCGCGAAACACCTAACTAAGTCGTGATTGGGCATTGCGACGTATTCAGCGCTGCGTTGAATCGCTTTACCCTAGCCTAAGGCAACGCATCCTTTTCGTTCTCCGGTTTCGTGTTTACGTTGGATACGTCACCGGAAGCAATTTGAATCCCCACGTACGGCTTCTCCCGCGAGGTTGAGATTTGCACCGCCGCCTGCTGCAGAGTGTTCACACCGGCGTTACTCCACACGCCAAAGCCAGAGAATGTCACCGTGTCGCAGCCATTGCTTGAACTGCGGGAGTCAGAAAACCCTACCCATGCCAAACTATGCAATCGAAAATGTCCGTTCTGAGTATGGTTCACATACTCAAACATTGGTGAGTCGTCGGTTGGGTCCGTGGGAATCCTGTACTGGTAAGAGAAATCGTCTCCGGTTGACGCGCGAACGTGTCTTCCGGAACCTTCCATTGCCGGGCCTTGCAGTTTGGTGTCCTGCAACGCATGGAACCACAAGAACGGGTCCAACCTCGAATTGGGACCAACCACGAAGCCGGTAGCAAAGTCGGGCCTGGGAAAACGGAAGCCTTCTGGGTAGGGAATGCCGACGATTCCCTGAAACCGAAATACTAAACCGCCGTGAGGTTCCTTTTGCAGCATAGCTGGACCGCGAAAGAAAAATGAGTCTTTGGGAGTCCGCGGTTCCACCCGAAGTAGCGCAAAAATCAGATCCTGGCTGATAAACGCGCGATGCAACAGGTCATTGATAGAGCGCCCGGTGCGCAGATCGAGGGCGCCGACGCAAATATCGAACGGATCACCCAGGATGGAAAGGTCATCCAGAGGATAAGTGCGCTGGGGAAAGCGCAGATTCTCATTGAATCCCTGCGGCCCAGCCCACAAACGTCCGGGAAAGACCTGGGTGATCGGGGAATCCGGCAACTCTGCCATAATCCCGCCTGGCGCCAGCGCCCAGACGGCGAACGGCACTGAATTTCCCGTCCTCTCTCCGAACTGTATTTGCAGGCGGCCTAGGAGTTCTGACCGTCCTTTGGCCGGTCCGCCAACCGCGGGAATATTCAAGTGGAAGGCATCACCGAAGCTGCTGTTGTGAGTGTAGAGCGTGAATTCCTGGATCGTGTTGAAGGGGATATCTGGCAGCTCCGCGGATGAATCCTCCTGCGATACCTCCTTGGTGCTGAGGTGAAGGTGTGGATGCATAACTGTCCCGCTCGCGGGCACGGTGGCAAACTGGCCGCTGGGACCAACGAAGTTGAGTGGCCATACAATGTCTTTGCCTAGTGGAACGAATGTTGATCCGTAGAAAGTAAAGTCGAGCTTTCCGTCCGCACGTTGTTCGAATCGAGCCCAGGCAGAGCCATACTGGCCTGGAAAGCTCATGGGTTGCTTGGGAAATGTAGGATTCACGCCGATCAGCGCTAAAAGGGCGGTGCTGCGATAACGGGCGTAGATGGTCAGGTCTGTGACTTCTCCGGTCCGGAGATTCAGCGTGCCCGAAGAACTCGTGCCCGGTATGGCATCGACTCTGTTTTGCTGGAATGCCATTTTGAAAAATTGCGGCGTGACCAGCACGGCGTCGTCGCCGGAAAAACCATCCGTGAATGACACCTGAAAATGGGTAAGACCATTGGCGGGCGGCGAGAACTGGATGCGAATGTTGCCGCTCAAGTGACTGTCCACCATTGCCAACCCGCCGAAAAGAAAGTTCCCGGAACTGCCCCACTGAATATCGCGAGGATTCCGACCGTTGATTGCGCCGATTCCATCCCCGAAGTAACTCAATTCTTTGTTGAGTGGCAGCACCTGCTCGAGACCTGGCGGAAGCCGGAGTGGTTCGGGCGGGGAACCGTTGGCCGGCTGGATCGGTTCCCAAATGTTGCCAGCTGCCTTTCGCGGTTGTATTTCCCGTTTGGCTTGCACTTCGCGCTCAGCCGGTCTGTATTCCTCGATTCGTTTCTGGATATCCGCTGAATTCCAAGGGGGACCCGCAGCCGGGCGGTACGCCGCTACCGGATCATCCGCCAGAACAGGGGACAAGTCCACCGGAGCAAAATCTGCATCGTACTCCCGATTCAGAGTTTGCAGAATTTCATTCGCAATAATCGCTTGGCCGGTCGCTCCAGGATAGAGGCCATTCAAGGAATAGAAGCCACCAAGATATTCTGCGTTCAGTTTCCGATTTCCGATCAGAATTCCATGCTGCTTAACGCGTCGGAATAGAGCTTGCAAATCGCAGACGGGCACATTGAGTTCTCTGGCCAGATCGATCAGTTTTTCGTTCAGACTGCCGACTCGGGCGCGAATCTCGGCGGCCACTTCCGCCGTGAGGACGGAAGCCGCGGGAAGCGGCTTAAGCGACCGTCCAAATATCTGGAAGCCGATCTCGTTCAATCCCTTGACCGTCAGGAGATCGCTCTCCGCAAGATCGTAGTTCGTGAGGAGAAAGTCCGGCGCGACTTTTAACACTGCGGCTGCCGCGGTGAGAGTTGGGAAATGTGCTGTGTCCAACGGGTTAGGAATGGTGAGCAGTAGCACTTCCGAGCCCGCATTTTTCAAAGCCTTCAGTACCTGCTGATACTGCAAACAGCGATGACTAGGATCGCCGATGAGAGCGGGCTTGCCATAGACCGCTGCCTCGATCGCTTCGTAGTAGCCAAGTTCAACAATGGTAAGCGTGGGAGCCTGCTGAATGGCGTATTCGAGTTGGGTGGGCAGAGTACTTGTTAAGCCTTGTGCGATCGGAAGCGCGCCCCACGTCAGATTGACGGCAGTCTGCTTCACATCGTGCCGGTGAATGAAGGGCTGGATTGGACGCAAGTTTAGAGCATCGGACAAAGTGAGCCCTGGAACAGAGAGATTTGAAACCGGTCCCGGGGGAAGACTATCCAATACCGTGGACTGCAGCGGGGCCGGGACTACTGTCGGTTGCTCGCGGAAACCCGCCAGACCTTCGATGCCTGGAGGCTGAAAGAGGGGCTGCCTAAACTCCGTACGCATTTGCCCCGCCATCCGGGCTGGAAAACTCGATCGCTGCACTTCGCTGCTCAAGCTGAAGTCGCCTATCCCCGCTGCCAACCCCTCTCCCATCACTATGAAACGAGCGGCATTCAGGTGGCCGCTGTGTGCCGCGCCGCCTCTTGCACCGTTCTTGGCTTGAATCGGAGTCGAAGCTCTCGTGGAGTGTTCACCGGCAGTTATACCCGGAGCCGGCGAGGCCCCGACCCCTTTTTCGGGGAAGTTGAAACTTGGACGCCTGCCGCTGCCGGACCCCAAAAAAGTTCGCAAATCCTTGATTCCGAGCAACGTCAGGGCCCAGGAGAAACGCATCATCGAACGCACAAACTGTGTCATGGGAGCCCCATTCGTGCATCATTTACAAGTCTTGTGCTCTTTTGTCGCGAGAGCACCCCTTCACTGTTTGGCCAGCAAACATCCGTTGGTTTCACAGTCATGGTGGACACCGTCTTCGTAACCGCGTTCCATGCTTTGCTTGACTTGATCTTGTCCGAAACTAAGCCAGCTGCCTCCCAAGGCTGTCATTGGATGGTGCAGGTGAATAGTAAGCGGGCGATGTGGCTTTCCATCAGATCCTCTTGCAAAAACCGCCGCCTTAGACTCGATCGGGCCGGTATCCGGTGCCGATGCAACCGCCGCGATCATTCGGTTGGCCTTGGCTGCCAACTCCAAATCTTGCTTGAGAGTTCTGCTAAATCCGATGATCAAGGACCGAAATATTTCGTTTGGTGTGTTCGCCAGCTTCGGAAGTGGGATGTGCGCGACGTCCGCGTCCATGAAAATGACTTGCAAGACCTCGGCTCCAGCGTCGATCGCCGGCTTGAGTGGAGTGTTCATCACCAGTCCGCCATCCACGTACGGATCGTTTTCAATTTCTACTCTCGGGAAGACTCCGGGAATCGAACTTGATGCCTGGATGACGTCGTAGCCGATCTCGTCGGACATGTCCTCGTTAGAAAAAATCCTTATTTCTCCGGTCCTCCAATTCGTGGAGGCAATTCGGATCTGCTTGCGAGATGCGCGAATCTTCTCGAGCCGGAGTGATTTCCGCAACAGCTGTTGCAGCGGTTCCACGCTGATCAGCGCTCCCAGGTCAACTGTTTCCAGGAGCCGCTGCTCAATATCAACGGAACTATCCAAGACGCGGGCTCCTCGCTCCAGAAACTCACGCCCCAGAAATGCGCTATCGCTGAGAAAACTGGCGATGAGCCAGGCTGGACTGCGATAGCAGCCGGGAGTTAGAAATGTGAGTGGGTTCTCACGAAATCGAAACACGCCGGAGCCGCATTTTCCCGGACCGTCAGCCACCTCATTCATCCAGACTTCCTCCAGGTATTCGACGGCTCCCGGCCCCTCCTTCTCGGCTGATAGCAACAGGCCGGCGTTTAAACTTCCAGCGGAAGTTCCCACCACGATACCGGGATCCCAAGCTACATTGCCGGTCGCGGAAGACTGACCCGTGAAAAGCGCCTTCATGACACCGACTTCGTAGGCGGCATACGCACCGCCGCCGGAAAGAATTAGAGCGTCCCGTGATTGCGCAGGTTGTTCTTGCACGCCCCCCCTGTGCGGCGTCTGCAAGGTCGGCGGTTCCGCCGAGGAGAAGGGAATCGGGTCCGGACGGCTCATCCCGTGCATCGCGCGGCTTACCATCGCGTCAATTTTCATCCCGAGCGGAAGGTCTTGGCCCATTATTTCAAGGCTCGAAACCAATATCTCCCACGGACGTTGTATGAATTCATTCAGCAATGCCGAATCCTCACTGTTCCAATTGCGCTTGGGAATGCAATCATTTCTAACCTTTACTAATCGCGGCCTGTAGTAACCCACGCGGGCAAAGAATCGCCATCCAACCAGTCGGTAATTTGCCGCCATGTCATGAGAGATCCGGCAATCGTGGCATAATGCTGCATGAAATGCTGCAACAGAAACACCTTGTCGAGTTGGTCCTTTGAAAGGCACAACTGTTCCGCCGCCTGGTCTCCCGTCAACGCGTTCAGCAGATTGATCGAGGTATAAACGGGATCGAACACTCCGAGTCGCAATGGAACCCGGTCTACCACTTCCTTTACTGGCGCCAGTAACTTGGAACTCACTCCCAACGTGAGAATGTCTGCTAGCCGAAAACTCCAGTCGATCGGCGCGAGAGGGACGTTCACAATGCTCTGGGGCCGGTTTGCGACAAAGACCATGCGCACTTGAACCTCTCCGCTGTCGAGTGCGTCAAACTGAATGAGTTCGAATGCGGCCTCGAATTCTCCCGGGCCATACGCCAGAAAGCCTTTCGACGAACTCTTGATGAACGCGTATCCCAGGCCGTAGCGACCGAGAACCCCAGCGGAAGGGCGCTCCTGGTCAACCACAAACTCACGATTAAGAATCAAGTGGCTTTCTTCGTCCAGCGCAAACACCAACTCAGGTCCGCTGTCTCCGAAGGGTCTCAACTTCACACTGAAATCAAAGATGCGGACTTTTAACACGAGCCATTCATACTTAGCGCCGACCTCCCTCAAATCCACGATGGCAAACTGATCATCGGCGCTGAACTTCCCGACCTCGCCGGTTGCAGCCAGTTTGTAATAAATCTGCGAAAACCCGAAACCTGCCCGGGCCTCCCTGGGCGTGGTACAGGCGCTGATTCTTCCTAACCAAGATGGCGATGCCGAACGCTCAGGGTCAACGTAGGCTTCGGGCTGTCGGAAAGAACTCACGCGCATGAAATAGTGCAGGACGAACTCGCGAATCTGTTGCCGGACCCATTCCACCGGCTCCTGCGCGCCAACGGAATTCAACTTAGGACGGTCATAGAGCATGTTCTGGACATTGCCCATGACCGGGGCTAATCCGCCATCCATAGGAGCATGGCCAAAGAAACCGTAACTTGTATCCGGACGGTGAACCGTACGCTCCAGCTTGAACTTCTCTTCATAGCTGTTTGAAGCTTCTGCCTGTTCCCACCATCGTTTTAAAGCGATGCCTTCGGCGAGATAATATTCCACGTTTTTCAAGAACAGCCGGTCTTCCGCCGTTAGCGGATCGCTCACAAGCGGGGTTTGCGTTGCGCTTGTCACCTGAGTTTTTCCTCGAACGATTTACCGGCGGTTTCGAGCCACACTTTGCCTCCTGGCGCAGGGTCTCCGCCATCGGAGGTAGCTCCTGTGCGCAATGTGTCGATCCAGGTGGATAGAGAGTGATCGCGAAATAGTTCGCCGAGATGGTTCTCGTTCCCCAGCAGACCGTAATTTTCTGCCGCTTTCTCTGATGGCCGACCAGCGTACCGGTCCCAGAGACTAACCGCCTCATCATCTGCGGGGTCGGGCCTGTGCTCGCAGAATGCCCGCAGCAGAGGATCCTGTCCCGCGCAGTCGTGCCAAATTATCAAGGCTGATTGCACGCCGTTGGCGAAGGCTTCTCCCTCCGAAAGCCATGGCCCATAGTTCTTCAGGAAGTCTTCCATGATCTTCGGTTGCCTCATATTGACCAACGTCAATGCCCATGCCACGCCCGCCGTGGCATTCGAGCGGCCTAAATCGTGAGGAGGCTCTTCCTGGGCCCGCTGCAAAGCTCGCGAAATCAATCCGGCGTTCGGAAAAAATCCTGTGGGAAGAAAGTAGAGTGCTCTTCCCACGCCGTGCCAGAAGAAAGCCGCAATCGCCGGATCGAGCACCGTCAGCAGTTCATCGATCCCGCGAACCATTTCCGGGTACTGAGTCCGGCATGCCAGACCAAGATTCTCGTAAACCGCCCCTACAAATTCGTCCCGTGCGTTCGTCCTGCAGAGAAACAGGAATTCCTGGAGTTCCGACCTTTCTACTGCGCCCCCGCGGGTGGAATTCAACCAACTGTCGGCAAAAGCCAATCCCATTCCCGAGTGGAAAGGCACGAGGTACTGCCGAGCTGTTCTCGCGAAAGTGTCCGTCAGCCAAGGCCGGGTACTGGACTGATCTCTATGATGCGAGTTTGTGTAGTGGCGTCCAAAGCCCTCGGCTGCCCAGATCGAGTCGGCCACCTCCAGGCATGCGAGCCGGCGAACCACCTCAACGTCGTTGACTCTCCGGTCGCGTGGCAAATCCAAAACTGAGTCAGCATGCTCGAAGAAATAAAACGCCCGCAGTTTGTTCTGAAATTCCTGCCATGCCCGCCGGTTGCTGGAGCCAGGAATAAACTGCGTAATGTTCTCAGCGGCCCTGACAAGTTCAAGGCACGTTTTCAACGTGGATCGCGGCGTCAAAGATTCAGGGCCAAACACTTTTCAACGGGCCTGCCTTTTCTCACTCCTGGCGCGGAAGAATAACCTATGGCGCAAATCATGCGCACTGTTCCCGCGTCGATTAAGGGCCCTTAGTCTCTCCTTATATATACGTTTTGGCGATTTCCACGGTCGTCGGTAAAGATCGCATCCGGTGGCCGGCCGGCATCGCGTCCGCGCAAGCGTCCCTTGGGATCGTGAATTCGGGCGATGAATGCGGTAGATAGTGCATGAGGCGCAATACCCACGGCCGAGTTGTGCGCAGTCAGCCCGCGGAACCAACTGAGCTGTCCCTTACCGTTGACGACCGGTCCAAATCCACCGAAGCGGAGCGCCTTCTGTCCCGGAGCGCCCTGAAGGTGGAGAGTGAAAGCTTGCCCTCCCCCGCCTGGCTCCGAGGTAAGGTGCAGGGTCTGGCCCCCGCCGCCATCGAAACCAAAACTGCCCATGCTTCCGCTTTCATCACCAGAGAAAACGTACTCATCGTAATCATGGAATGCGATCGGCGCAGCCCCCGTCCCAGGAGCGCCCGGGTTGAGCACGTTGAAGAAAATGTACGCAGGCATCGACCCGACAACCGGTCCAATGCTGGATGTACTTCGCAGTTCTCCGCGCCCATCGAGGGCACAATCAAAATAGAACAGGCGGATTTGCGGGTCGAGTTGCAGCCCATTGACCTCGCCGCTGCTGTCAAAAGTGTATTGAGTCTTTTGCGTGCGGTTTTTCTTCTGACCGCGAAAAGTGAGATATGTCGTATCCAACTCGGGGAAAGGAGCCTGCTTCAGTTCGGGAAGGTCGGCACTCGTCCGCAGGATGCCTTCGGGATCCACCACCCGGCAGAGCAAACTGCCCCGGAACCCTGCATCCGGAGAAAGCGTTCCGCAGTATGTATAGGTTCCCTCCAGTCCCCGGAATTTCCCGAAACCCTCGACAATATTTCCGACCGCCCCTGCTTGTACCTCCGGATTCCCACCAAAAGAGACGGGAAAAGTTTGTCCCGTGCCGAAGCCGCGAAATCCGTCTTTGCCGTTATCAAACTTGCAGACCGCGTTCAGCATCACGAACCGCTGGGAGCGGGAGGAATCGAAGCGGGTTGGCGGTGGCTCGCGGCCAGGCAATGCTCCGAACTTCTCCGGCACAAACATCCAGCGATGCTCAAAGCGCGCCAGCCGCTCACCCATTAAGTTCTGCGCGCGCAACCCCGAAGGCGATGGAGACTGCATGACGATGTTGAAGCGATGCAAGGCCTCGCGGATGCGTATCCCGATCACTCCGCCGGCGCCCAAAATGGCCGCCGATCCCGACTCTCCCGCAAGCGAAAAGAAATTCAGATGCGCTGCCTGGTCTAACAGGTACTGCACGACCTCAAATGGATAGGTTTCCGCATTGATATCAGGCAACGACGGCGGCGAAGTCGTACTAGGCATCGGGGTATCCTTCGTGTGTTCCTCTTCTGGTGAAAGCGAAGCGATTTTGTCGCCGTCGAACAGCATCATCAGGAGATCAATTGAGCTTTCAACTCTAGGATTCGATTAGCGAATTCCGCAGTGCCTTTCTTGAAATCGATTTCGACGTGCATCGCGTATACACAAAAATACGTGTTCTGCCCATCCTTGTGGGGGAAGTCAATTGAAATGATGTATTGTTTCTCATCCACAATCTGAGGTGGCACAACGTTCGGCAAAGGGCCCAAAGTTTTCGTCATATCGGGATTTAACATTTCGTTCAGCCAGAAGAGCTTCCCGCCGAGTTCGTATCCGATCGAACGTAATTGGCTGTCATGATTTTCACGATACATGCTCCAAGTAGTAATGCCCAGCGTTGGGGTATAAACGTTGTAGAGCAGGTCCACTTGGGTCTTGGCCAAAGCCTCCAATACGGCATTGGTGTCAGTTGGATCAACGTGAGAATAGTTAGAGCCGGTGATTTTCTGGAAGTAACTGCCATCGCTCTCTATGCTCTTCGACCACCAGCTATGACCAGGGGGCGGTTCGGTGATCGGAGGTTTGCCCCCCGGGGCGTAAAGAATCAACTTGTCTTGGGTCTTTCCGGTAAAGCGATCAAAAGTATCGCGGTTGAAGGGTGGATGTTCCTGGCTGAACGCCTTGGTTAGCTCCTCTTCAGAAATTCTCGGTGCAATGAACTGGCCCTTGCCGATCTTGTCGTACTTGTTCAGAATCGCCGCAAGGCTGGCGCCCAAACTGGCGGCGTGATCCTTCATGCCCTTCCGCCACTCGGAGAAGACTCCTGAACTGAGATTAAGGTAATTGATGAATACCGCATAGGGATCCTCTGGCGCTTGGTTTGGCAACCGATCGCGAATCTGTTCCAGTACTTTGACGTGCTTTTCTAGCGCGGATGCAATTCCCATATGCCTCCCTCCTCCAATTTCGTCACGCCAACTCTTCTCTGATCTTCTGCAACGCCTCGATCTCGTGCTCCTCAAACTTCAGAGGCTCGCGTGGCCAGCGAGTCGACACAACAAAATAAATCCGCAAATACTTAAGATCGTCGCCGATGGTCTCTCGTATTTGCTTTTTCGGATCCTCAGGATCAGCCTGTTGCAAATATCTACCGATCATCCACGTCGCGAACGTTTCGCCGGACATTCTCTCGGTTACAATGAGGCTTCCTTCGGCTAAATTACCCTTCATCACATCTTCGGCACCACGCTTCACAGATACGATGGTGTAGGCTACGAGTTTGACCGCTTCGTCATCGAGACTGTATATGTCACCCGTCGGATTCCCCACTAAACTGGATACCGCCATCAAAGCTCGTGAGGCCATATTGAAACCTCGCTGCGCTTCAGGCGGTACGTCCACTCCGGTATCTCGCGCCGGGGTCGACGATGTGCAATACGTGCATTAGAGAGAGTGCGTGAGGGTAAATGCCGATGAGTGAATTCACCGTGAGCATCCCTTGCACTCCGGCAAACGGACCGGTACCGCCCTGAATCGGCCCAAAGCCGGCAAACCGAACTCCTGGTTGTTTCGGAGCTGCTGGAAACTTGAGCCCGAAGGAAACACCCTTTACTACGCCAGCGCTGATCGTCCCGACTGTGTTGCCCCGAGCGTCCGCGAAGGTGTAAAGCTCTTGCGTGGTAAACGGTACCGGAACCTCAGCCGTTCCTGGCGGAGCCTGGAGATCAAAAAACACCGTTGCCTGCATCGGCCCGATAGCCTCGCCAACAACCATCTCCGCGCGCAAGCCGCGACCGTCGCCGGTTTCGTACTGATACTTCACTGACCTCATTTCAGAGGGCGTCACCAGGCTGACCAAACCGCCTCCCGGCGGAGGCCCGTAGGTGGTTTTCACGTTTTTATTTTTCTTTAGCAGCCGCAGAGTGACGAAAGTATCTTCGGCATCCACCGCGGCAATTTCATTGAGTGCGGACAGGTCGCTGCTGGTGCGCAGGGTTCCTTCCGGATCGAGGATCCGCAGGCTTATTTGGCCGGTGAAACCGAGCGCAGGCGTCAGTCGGCCTGTCCATATGAAAGTGCCGGTGCGGTTCTTAAGTTTGCCGGAACCCTGCGTGATGTTTCCCACCGCACCACAGAGCACAACCGGTTTGCCAGCGACAATGATCGGAAACGTTCGTCCAATCCCGTAGCAATTGACTTTGTCTTCTCCGCCAAATGTGAATTCGCACTCTTGCACCACGAACGGCTGCGAGTTCCACGGGTCTAAAATTCTCGGAGGCGGGAATTGTTTTGGTGCCCACTGGAAATCGCTGGGAGTGAAAAAACAACGGCAATGCAGACGGCCAGTCGTTTCTCCCACAGCTTGCGAAACTTTCACGCCTGAATTGTGTTCGCAAAGTTTCACAGTCGCATCCAGACGATGCAGAGAGCTGACAAAGTCGATGCCGTACCCGCCATTCAATCCAAACCAGTCATCCGGCTTGCCTGGAGTCAGCGTGGCCGATCCTTCGTATTTCGTGTCGGGCTTTGCGAACATGCTGAAATTTGCGGTTTCGTCCAGCCAGTGCTGGACCATTTCGTAGGGATAAATCTCCTTATTGACATCGGGCAGTCCCGTTGCGCTGGAACTGGGCAGTGCGGTCGAAGAACGCTCCGGAATAACCTGCATCGTCATCAGCAACCTCGACTCTTTTCCAACTTGTAGAACATTGCCAGCGAGGTGCGGAAGCTGTTGTTTAGTACCAGCCTCCAGCGCTCGCCGCAGCACGCAACTTTCCCTCTGGATCGCTGACCCGCGCGAAATAAAAATGGGTGATCACGTGCTGGCCCGGAGGCGGATTGAAAACTGAGCCCGTCACGCCATAAAAAATTCCGTGCACTCCGTGGAAGCAACCAAAACCCTGAACAATCGGCCCGAAGAATCCGAACCGTAAAGCTGGCGCCTGGGGTGCTCCCTGCAGTTTCATGTCAAACCTTCTGCCCTCAAGAACATTTGTTGTTACGGCTCCGATGGCACGCTTATTGCCGTCAAAGAAACTGTATTTCGCGACTCCTTCGAACAGGAACGGACTCAGCGCCGTTCCTGCGGGACTGGCGTTTGCTATGGCGGCACGACCAAAGCCGATTTCCCTTCCAATCACTTCTCCAATCTGAAAGTCCTTGCCTTGAAAATATTTCGCGGCCGCAAAGTCCATTTGCAGCAGCTTGAGTTCGGTTGGGATGTTCAGGCCTCGCACTTGCCCGCTTGCATCCAGACTCACCGAATTTTCTTGATCAGGTCCGTTGCCCTTCTGCGCACCCCACGTCAAGCAAGTAGTTTGCGGATCAGGGTCGGGGATCGTCGAGATCGCTGGCAGTTCCTCATTGGTACGCAGGTTCCCATCGAAATCCACAATCCGCACCGCGATGTGCCCTCGAAACCCGCTCGCATCTACGTCGCCGCACAGGGTAAAGTTTCCCTCGTGTCCCCGAAACTTACCGAAGCCTTCCGTTACATTTCCCGTCGCAGCGGCAGTCAGCCTGGATTGCTGGCCGACCATCGAGGGAAACGTGCGGCCGGTTCCAAAGCTGCGAAAACCATCCTCGCCGTCTCCGAAACGAAAAGTCATTTCCTGCATGGAAAAACGTTGTGATCGCGAGAAATCCAGACGGACGGCGGGAGGCTCACGACCCGGTAGAGCAACAAAGTCGTCGGGGATCGCAGACCACCGGAGATCCAGCCGCCCGGATTGCTCCCCGACCACATTCTTAGCTTGCACGCCCGCCTTCACAGAAGGCGGTTGCAGTTCAATTTCAAAGCGGTGTAAAGCTTCGTTGAGGGTGAAGCCGGTGATCGTTCGTCCGTTACTCTGCTGACCCGAGGAGTCAGGTATCGCGTACAGATTGAAGCCCGCCACCTGATCGACAAGACGCTGCAGCACGGCCCCGGAGGGGTTAGCGCCCACGCCCGGCGGCGAGGGCAAAGTCGCTACTGAGGTAGAGGAGGAGCTCATATTGCCGGTTCCACGTTTCTGTTTCGCCAGGTCACAACAATTCCTCCGGGGTTCGCGCCTGCGCAAGCGCAGTCATTGCTGGATGGTGGCCGCCGATTCGCGCTCAATGGAGATTTCATCGCCATGTCTTTCGACGCTGGCGCCGGAGAACTCCAAGCATGACATGCGAATCACTTTATCTTGTCGCGAATTTCTTTCAGGACGTCGATCTGCTGCTCCTCATACTTGAACTTCTCCCGTGGATAGCGATCCAGGACCTCATAATAGACACGGAGGTATTTCTTATCTCCGTCCGGGAAACCAACTAACTTTCCACTCTTGACATACGTATCCCTGTCTTCGGATGGATATTTAGTCCCCCATTTCTCGGGCACATCGGTCTTACTCTTGGCAAGTTGCTGGATAAACTCGGCAACCTTCCAAGCGGCGAAGGCAGATCCATCCATGTTGTCCGAAACAAGATCCTCGGCTTCTTTGAAAGCGACCTCATACTCCCGCTTCACGAACAGAATTTTGTAACGCACGAGCTTTAACATGTCATCGTGCAGGTCTTTATCGAGTCCAATTCCATTGCCATCGTTGCTCAAGGTTTTCTCCTCCCTCTTCTCTGTAGCGTCCGCGTTCGTTGATCCACTTTCTTGCGTGTTGACAGGGCTGGGTTGAGGTACACTGACATCGCCTTCACCTGACCCGCCCACGTTCTCTCCTGCTTCCGGTGTACTCCCGACCACCAAGCTCATTCCCTGAGTCGTGGCTTTCTGCATCCCTTGCATGGTCTTCACCAGCAACTCAACGCCGTAGACAAACGCAGCAACAGGAATCAGAAAAAACTGCCCCACAAACCACATCATGTGGGAAGGCGCGTGAGTTTCGTTCTCCTCCTTGACGCCAAATGGTTCACCCCGGCGATCGTTCATGGCAATCTGATTCCTCGCCACAGATCGCGTACCCAGTCGCCGGGAATCACGGCTCTCACTGCACGCTCGTGACCGCCGACGCGGCGGCAGGTTCCGCTTCCAGCCGATCCACTAGCGAGGCAAGAGACTGATAGTGAAACATCTCTCCCAAGCTGGCGTGCCGCTTAAGGACCGGATAGTAAGTTCGCAACGCCACTTTCGCCGGTCCGCCGACTCGCTTATTCCAGGTCGTTCGCAGACTGCGGCTTCCGGAAGCTGGCTCATGTTCGTAGAATGCTCTTACAAACGCCTCACCGGGAGTGGTGTCTTCCCGCATCATGATCGTGGAACTCACGCCGTTAGTGAACGCATCCCCCAAAGCGGACTGCTCAATATAGGATTGCAGCACCCCCTCCATGATCTTTGGCTGGCGCATGTTTACAACTGTCACTGCCCATGCCAGCCCGGCCATCGCATTCGTCTGGCCCAGTCCGTGCTCTGCCTCGCGGTCCATCGAGCCCCAGGCAGTCCGTAGTATGGGTAAGAAATATGCCCGCGAAAAATAGAGTGCGCGGCCCACGCCGTGCCAGAAATACCCCCTCAGTTCCGGAGCCACCTCCTGCAATTGCCCATCGACAAGGGCAACCATGTCGGGGTAGAAATCACGGGTCACCAGTCCGAGAGACTCGACAGCGGCACCGAGATAACCTTCACGCGAGTTCTCACGGCACAGCGTGACGAACCGTTGCACGACATCGCGGAGTTCATAAGCGGGCGATTCATGGGTCACCGTGTCGAGTAAACGGTCGGCAAACGCTAGTCCTATGCCCGCGTGTAACATCAGCAAGCTCTTCTCGGGTACCGGAGCGGACTCCGGCGACAACAGACCCTGCGGCGGCCCATTCCGCTCCCAATAAGCATCCGCGTAATAATGACCAACCCCTTCCACCGCCCAAAGAGCGGTGAACGCGGACAGCGAATAGGCTCGATTCACGAGATCCGGGAGAGCAACCCATGTTTTCGGATCTACTCCCAATATCGTTGGCAATTCGCTCACCAGCAGGAATACTTCGAGCTTATTGCGAAACTCTTCCCATGCCGGACCTGCCTCGCCCGGAACCACAAACCGGGAAAGCTCGACCGGCACATGGGCTGCGCCCCAACCCAGACGCATCAGACTTGCTGGACTCCACGTCTTTGGCTTCAGCAGATCGAACAAGCCGTCCACGGTGGCCCGCTGCAATCCATCCCCAAAGAAGAAGAGTGACTTGGTAAGCTGACCCATCTCCTTCTCTAGCGCGCGGGTAGCAAAATCGAGACTCTGGGCAACGGTGCTCATTATTGCGAGGTGTCTCCTGGCATCGGCCCCCATCCGGCAGCGGAGCCAGCGGTCGTGGCATTCACGTTCGAAGAGGACGTGGCCGGCCCCGTTCCAGGGCTAGGTGGCTGCCCGAAGCCGCTCGCAGATTTTCGCCCACAGTCGCCCACCCAGCGTGTGACGTTCCAATTTGCCGGGTTGAACATTCCAAACATCATGTCGACCATCTTGCTCTGCATGCTGTCACCCGACCGGAAGATGCCCTTCATGGACTCGTCCAATTGCCCCACCGCGCTCTCCGTTATTGGATCGAGAACGTTACTCGCGCCCGGACCCCGGCTTCCGGGTGTGACAAGGCTAACCGCCTGTTTGATCCCCAATAACGATAGCGCCCAGGAGAAACTCAACATGGACTTGCTAAGTTCCCTCATAAAAAACTCCTGCAATCTCTTGATCGAACGAATGCCGCTGCGGATCAGGCCGCCTATTGGTATGGACAGGTTTATCGATTGGATTTGCAGTTCTGTGAGTTTGGGTTGGAATGAGGCGCTTTACCGACGCGCCCAAGTAACGGGCACTTTGAGTCCGTGGGTAGGCTCAGGTACATGTTGTCGGACGAAGGTCAACGTCCGCACAAGAAAGCTCGTACCCGATCGAGAACTAGCTGGGTTCTTTGTAAACCCAAGCCCCGGCGATAGCGCCAAGCACCATAGGGACCAGTGCGTAGAGTGACCAGAGGACGACGAAGCTGGCGCTGAAAAAATTCATGGGCAGTAGGCCGAGAAGGGGAACCGGAATGCAGGCAAACCATGCCACCAGTCCAGCGATAGCAGCCGTCAGCGGACCCGGACCCAGGCGGGGACGGGCGGCCGCGTAAATCCACACTGCGAGAAGTCCTTTTAGTAAATCGTAAGGTCCAAAGTAGCCGGGCTGGTGTAGAGACTGGTCGGCGTTAGGACCCAAGAGATCGACCCAGCGGCTGTGCAGTAGTGCGCCGTGGACCACGCCGTCTCCAATGAAGTAGATGATTCCAGCCACGATTCCGCCCAGTATGATCCGCTGGCTATTCATTTCCAGCCCCCCACTTGGCGCTGCTCCGGCTATTTCCGGGCAGTACGCCTCGTTTGTTCTTCCTGGTTTGCGGCTTGCGCGTTGAGATGCGGGCCGCTGAGTTTTTCACAATCTTTTCCTTCGGCTTCAGTGAAAGTCCGTGTGCCAATGCCCGACCGACCCATCGCTCTAATTTCTCGCGATCCTGCAACAGCGAAGGCGGAACTACGACATACTCACGCATTGGCCGGCCAGCCATCGGTTCAAATATTCGTGCTCCCGAAATAGCGAGGAACTCTTGCCGAGCTCCTTCCCCGAGCCGGAGAACCATATTGCTCTGATGCAGCCCCATGAACATGTTGCCGTTCACGAAGGCCGCCGGGTAGCCGAACATACTCCTGCGCACCGCCGGAGGCCCGGCCACGACAGAATCAAATACTGCGATCAGTTCCGGAGGTGACTTTTTCCACTTCATGCTCTTAACGATTTCCGTGCCCTACAATAGCCCCACATCTCTCAATTGCTGGGAGATCTGCGCGGCGACTTCGAAAACGTCGGTTTTGAATGGTAAGTAAAGGACTCCATGAATGTCCGATGGTATTTCAATGTCGCCCTGGCTCATCAGGATTACATTCTCACGACCCAACTTGGCCATGAACCAGCCAAGCTCTAGGATGACGTTCTGTCGTGCCCGCAGCAATTTCGCATCGGACGTGCCGGCGATGTCATCGGGCGTCATGAGCACGAACGCGAAGGAGCAGGTGGCCGAGTGGTGCTCAAGTTCTTCGATGATGGTCCTGCCATGATGGGTCTGCTCGCTGAGGATGACGGGCTGAAGGCCGAGACCGGAAAGCAGGTTCTTGAGCTGCGACTTGGCCGTGTCATTGTGGCCGTGAACAATGAATACCTCTTTGCTCTCGAACTTTGTTCCCGCGACTTCCAGGGCCATAGCACCAACATCGGAGAGTGTCTTGTCTTGAAGAAAAAAACTTAGGAAGGGCCACCTGAGAAATCTCAGCTTGCAGGTGATCTGACCCTCCTCCATGAAAACGTAGCCTTCGGCGATGTCAAAGAACGCCGGCCCAAATCCCGATGTGATATGAAGCGTGGTGGAATCTTTCCACTTGGGCTTGCTGAATAAGCTGGGCAGCCCCCATTGCAGCGCCTTCACAGCATCCATCCGAAGCCGTGCAAACGATTTCGTGGTCCTGTCGTGACGGACCCACCACTCGCCGTCTTGATACCATTGCCCCCTTTGATTGGACATGACCCTAAGGTGAGGACAATGGGCCTACAGGAATTTGCAATAATAGCTCCCTGCTTACGCGGAGGGATAAGACTGGATCGATGCCAGCAAAAGGCTCCGCGATCCAATACTGACTGCTTTACTTTTTAGTGAACCGAGAACACAGCGACGTCGTGGTGGACCGGATCGAATTGATAGAACCGCAATCTCTTGGACGGATCATAATTGTAAGTAATCTGGACTTTGTGCCAGCCAAACAGGTCATCGCCGTCGCGGGTGGCCGCCGGCGTAGCCGCCTTCACCGTGACCGTTCTCGGAATCCCGTTGTTCGCCAACGCATCAACAGGCGGGATGTTCACGTTCCAGTAGACTCGCCCGAAGGTAAACCAGCAGCCCGAGCCTCCGCTCTTAACCGAGGACTGAAACTGGTTATCCCAGCCGCGCGCGCCACCGAAGTCGACGTTCTGATAGCCATGATCGAAATAATCCAGGTTGTAAAGCGCCACGTTGAGATGGCCTGGACGAACAGTCCACTGCGGATAATCCATCCGTCCTCCGTCGGTAAAATGGGCGTAGATGGTATTGTTCATGTACACCAACGACAGATTAGATTCCTTGTCGGCATAAATGGCGTCCGTCAGGTTCTTGGGTAGTCCGCGCGGCAGTCTCGTGCGGTCTCTCCAGTCCTCCCATGCTTGCCAGGCAATCCCAGGTTGCCCTTTTTCGTCGCGCTCGGTCCGGAACACATTAATGATTTTGGAATAATCCTTGCGATCCAGTGCTTCCTTGGCGTCGTTGAGCGCGATCCACATGCGCTTCGCAGGGGCGTACTTGCTGATCTTGCCGATGGCGTATGCCTTGTCGGGCTTCCCGTCATGGAAGAAGACCTTCCTCTCCCACGATACCAACGAGTTCGGCGCGGCGGTGCAGTCGTAATTGGGCGGCAGAGGATTCGGCGGAGGGGTAAAGGGGATTGTCTTACAGCCGTTCTCGGTGGCTTGCACACGCGGTGGATGCGCCCGCCAGCCCCAGGTATACGTCAGGTTGTAATACTTCCCGGGAGCCATTTTGATTTTGAAGATGGTGCGGGTTCCGTCGTCCATGTTGAAGAAGGTCTGGTCCATGGCCACATTCGGCATGGGCATCTTGCTTGGTGAAAGCGCCGGGTCGTCGAAATACATCACGAACGGCGAGAAATCATCATGGCCGCGTCTGAGGACGTCTACCTTGTAAGTAATGGTCCACGGGACATCCTTCACGCCACTCACGTCCAAGTACGCTGTATCGGACTCGATATGGGTGTCGTACCAGACCTGGTGTATATCCACGTTGCGTTTATTCGGGTCCACCTTGTCCACCTCAACCTTCTTGACCTGTTCACCCGCTTTCCAGTGCAGAAGCGGAAGGCCCCAGTAGGTACGGGTGTGGCAGGCATGCCCTTCAGGGGCATCCAGTGGGCAGGGATTTCCTTCAAGGACGTCAAGGCCGAGTTGGATAGCGTCCTGCAAATGTCGGGCCGCATTTGCAGCATCAGACTGGGTTATGCCTTCACTCTTCAACTTCTGGGCCTGGTAGAGGATTGCATTGAAGAAAGCCTTCAGATCGTCCTGCGGCGAGCTTATGTTGATCTTGCTTACCTGCGGCTCTCCGTCGTGGAGGTTGTAGGGAATGTCAGGTGTGGATGGCAGGGTATTCGGCATTTCGTTGCCGCTAGTGTCGTAGGCATTGGTCCAGATAGTCGGCAACATGTTTGTGCCGGGCGGATGCAGCCATGGGTCGCACAACGCAGGCGGATCGCATTTGTCAAACAGGCTATCTCCCGTGCTGACTGTCGTCGTGTTGCCGTCCGGGCTCACCCTTACATCAGACATTTGTTTAAGCCAGCGCTGGGCGTAGCGGCGGTTCGCGGGCGGCGGGGGCTGCTGTCCTTGCGAACCGCGCTCGCCGACTGGAGCCAGGGCAAGTACCAACAGCATGGTTGGCGCCGCCGACCGAAGCCACTGAAGGATGCGCAGAATAGTCACGCCATAATCTCCGCCTTACTGGCTTTCGTCCGTCTGCCGCTGGGTTAACTCCAGGGGCATCGGACCCTTTCGCCGCGGCGGCCCGGCGGGCTGCGGGCGCACTTCCATCCAAGAAATCCGCATAGCGATGGCTTCTGGCGGGCTCATGCTGGGTACTGACCCCCAAAGGCCCACGGCTTCATTTCCGTATCGAATCATACCCATGGAGCAGTCCTCTGCAGGACTTGCATCGTGCAAATGGGCGGACGGGGCCGCGAAGAACCGCACGCGCAGGCTGTCGATAGCAGCTGGCGCCCCGGTAAGAAACAGCCAGCCCGGCAGCGCGCCATGCAGTTCGGCGAACTCTGCTAGCGCCTGAGAAGTGTCGTGCAGCGGATCCACGGTGATCGAGTACATGAACACGTCCTTTCCCAAACGATCGCCGAGGTGCGGCTGAACCCGTGCAAGTCTCTCAGTGGTGCGGTACACGGCGTCGGCCTTGATCGACATGAAATTGACCATGACCAGTTTGCCGCGCAGCAGATCGTCGTAAAAAAGTGCCTTACGATTCTCATGCGTCAGGACGACCACATTAGGGAAGTAACCGGAGTTCGGCCCGTTAAGAGGCCGGTGGCAATCGGCGCCCTGTGCCCCGGTTACCGCGCGCGTGCTGTGCGCCATCGGCTAATCTCCTTGCCCCTTCGGTACAATATCCCAGCGAATCATCATGTCGTGGTCTTCGTGGACTACGTTGTGACAGTGCATCACGTACTTGCCCAGGAAATCCGTCCATTTCATGTACACCACTAATTCGTCCGAGGGGTTCAAGGTTGCGATGTCGCGCCGCCGGCCGCCCATGAAAACCTTCGCGACCGGCCTTCGCGGTGGCGCCGCGTCAGGCAGTTCCAGGTAATTACGATGCTGGTCGTGCCGCCCGGTGACGATCACATCCGGATAGACCTGCGGTCCCTTCGGGGCAGCCGTGCCTTCAGAAATTGCTGTCTCGTTCACCCTCACCAATGGCACTCCGTTTACTTCCAACAGGGTGTATTCAGTGAAGTGGCTATGGATGGGATGCGACCAGTTCTTCCCCTGATTTAGCAGCGTCCAGATCTCCGCGGAGCCCTGTTCGATCTTGGCGTCGACGCGATTCTCATCGAAGGGTTTTCCGTTGATGGTCCAATACCCGCCGATGTAATCGAAATAGAAGTTCCTCCGCTTGCGCACGATTCCGAAATCAATCGCCGGAAGACTCCGGAAGCGGGTGGGAATCCGGCTGGGGTCCGGAACTCGTTCACCCATCACATCGAAACGCATCACGCTATGGTCTGGATCGACATCCAACATGCGCGAGGTGGGCCCTCTTCCGTTCTGCTGGTCGAGCCGGTTCTGCAGGTAGACGTGGTCCCCGTCGTCAAACTGAGCAAAATCGATGACTACATCGCAGCGCTGGGCGACGCTAAGATAAATGCTTTCCGCGTCCACGGGTTGCGTTAAGAAGTTGCCGTCGCCGGTGATCACGCAGAAGTTCACGTCTTGGTTCTTGTGCTTCAGGTACAACTGGTAGAACCGCGAGGGACCGCCGTTCAGGATGCGAAAGCGGTACTTGCGCCGCTCGACGCGGAAATGGGGCTGGATCTTGCGGTTGACGGTATACATGTCGCCCAAGAGGCCGTCCGTGTTGAACTTGTCGAAAACTACTTGTCCGCCTTGGTCGAAGCGCACGTCGTGCAAGAGGAGTGGCACATCATACTTTCCGCTGGGCAGGCGCCACGCGCCGGGGTTAGGGTCATGCTCGTTCCCGGAATCCTGTTCGTCGAACAGCAGAAAAAATCCCGCAAGGCCAGCGTAAACGTTGGCTGCCGTGGAGGACATCATGTGATCGTGGTACCACAGCGTCGCAAGCTTTTCATCAGGATTATCGCCTGACGGAAAGCAGCAATAGTGATGATCCCAATATTCGCCGGATTGAATGTAGTCCATCGGGTAGCCGTCGCTCTCCGAGGCAGTGTGGGCATTGTGCAAGTGGCTGGTCGTGAAAGGCAGCGCAAAAGTGACCTTACTCACGCCGACGGGCGGCAGGTTGTTGTACCGGCGAACCAAGATCGGCTCGCCGTATCGCGCGTGGTAGGTCGGGCCGGGCGTCATCCCGTCGAAGCCAAACCCCAATGTTCCGGAGTTATAAGGGGCCTCGGGGTGGTAGATCCAAGGGAACTCGCCTTCGCGGATCTCATAGAATTTTTTCGGGGGGTGCTGATACCACAATTGATGGGCGTGCGCAACGGTGGGCGGGTGCAGTTTGGGGACCGGAGTCTTTACAGGCGGAACAAACAACGGGCCGGCGAATGGCGTGCACCGCGGGCTGGGAAACGCCGAATCGGGTGGAATTCCGTCTGGCGAGCATAGAAAACTGAGCCGGGGGTCTTCTTCGGCAAAGCCGCGCCGGGCGGCCAAGATGCTTGCTGTTCCAGCAGCAAGCCCGAGTTTGAGAAAGTCTCTTCTGTCAGCCATGAGGCGATGTTCACATCTTCAGTTCAGTCAGGAAGCACAAGAAAGGGGGAAACGATCCAATCAGAGACAACCGGCCGCAATTCGATCCACGTGACCGATGCACGCCGCCATGAGCAAAGTGCTGTTCAAAATATGGACAGGAACAAAACAGTTTTTTGCGCCGCCAATGGTCGTCGCCAGCGGGCTACAGCTCCCGTTCAATACCCTGGTTTCGCGCCCGGCGGTTGTGGAGGCATTGCCATGAATGCGAAGGCGAACTGTCCGACGTAAGTCCCGTCCGGCCCAACCACCGGACCGTGTGTGGTCCCGTCAATGTGGTAGACGCCCGCAATCTGCACCATGGGCTCTCCCGTAAGCCAGCAACCGGCGATTGTCCCGAAGGTGGAAAGCTTTCCGCCGGGGTTCGTCGCGGTAACGTAAGCAAATCCGTTCTCATCGGAGGTGAAGCTGTTTTCTGAACCATCATCTTTACCCAAAGCGCCCACCCCGATCATCTTCATGTGAGTTTGGTCATTTGGGTCCGGCTTCGCAACCCACACCGTATAGGTCCCGTGCGGGATCAACCCGTTGAGACTCATTGCCACGTGGGTGCCACTATCAGTGCAGCTGACCGCAATGGAACCGGCAGCCTTGCGGAATTCTCCCAGAGTCACGTGGTGGCGTGGGAGGGGGTGCCCGCCCGCCGTGCTCGGAGCGAGAACCGGCAAGTCTTTTCGAAACTCGTACAACCGCGTGTTGGGCGCACTTGTATCGGCGATCGGCTTCTTTTGTTTGTCCACAATTTCGTTGTTCAGGCGCATCATCCGCGGAAACACGAACATGAAATGAGGAACAAAAGTTCCCTCGGAGCCATTTGGCGTATTGTCAAAATGATAGTATCCGATGATTTGCGCCACAGGCTGTTGCATTACCATGCTGAGCTGATCAGCCAGCAGGCAACTAGGAAAGCTCCCGGTTCCGGAAAGTGGTCCCGGTTTTTTTGTGACAACCAGATCAGCGTTGCCATCCTGATCCGCCGTAAAAGCACTCGCCTTTGGATCGTCACTCAGCGCCCCTACACCGGCTGGCGGCCCGCCCATTGCGCCGGCCAGCACAACACCCACGCTGTAAATCCCGCGCGGCACCAGACTCCATAGGCGAAGGATGGTACGTGTTCCCGAGCTGACGCACTGAACGGAGACGGCGCCCTGAGCAGAGGTGAAGTCGGCCAGCGTCAATTGCTTGCCCGACGGACGGTTGATGGCATGCTTGCTGGCGTCGTAGATAAGGGTCGAGCCTGCGCTATCTTGATTCAGCGGATTCCCGTTCTCGTCCCGAACAGACTGGACTGCCCGCACAAGCGGTACGGGAGATTGAGCCGTTGTTGCTTTCAGCAAACTCGCCATCGTCAGTAACACGAAGAGCATCCATCTCGCCATCGCGTTCTCCTGGACACACCTGTTCTAAACTGTTAGACAGCGACATTGGTCGCATTTGCTTTGCCTGAAAGGTTGACCGGAATTTTCTCGAGGAGTGAGCCTCACGTCGCGTCCGCGGGGAAAATGGAGCCGAAGAAGATAGAGCGCCTACGTTCCAACATTTCGTCAATCGCCTTCTGCATCCGGTCTTTCACTTCGCGGCTGATAGCTCGTACCACAGATGGGTTCGAAGCCGCGGATGGTGGGTAGTCATTCTCGATGTGCATTGCAGGCAGGAAACGAGTGTGCCACTTCGACGGCAGCGGCAGCGGAATCAGAGGGAAGGTCGGTGTAATCGGGAATGCAGGCCACTCGGAGTACTTAGTCCAGAGGTGTGACTTTAACTTCCCCAGTATGGGGAAAATCTCGGCGCTGCCGACGGTAACAAACGGAATGATCGGCGCTTGATGACGCAGGGCTATTTTGACGAAGGCGTCGCGATGGAAGTCATGGATCTGATAAGCATTGGAGTAGCGGACGAAGGCTCCTTGGATTCCTTCTGGAAACACGCCGAGCAGTTCATTACGTTCCAGCACATGCGCCGCGTTTCGCTGGCACGCGATGATTCCACCCAACTTGGTCATGAAATTTGCCAGGAACGGAAACTTTACCAGTCCGGGATGAATCAGGAAACGCGGGTACCGACCTGTGTGTCTGACGAGGAGATGCAGCGCCATCACACCGTCCCAGGGCATAAATCCGCGATGAATTCCAGCCAGCACGCCTTTGCCTTGCGGCGGAACATGTTCCATCCCCGCGACTTCAATCCTCCAGTACCAGTCCGATAGAAAGTGGAAGAGAGTTCGGCCGTACGCGGTGATGTATTCCTTGTCCATGCCAAAATCATCGAACTCGACGCTCGTGCGTAGCACCTCGGGGGCTGAATTCCTTCCCAGAGAGCGGCGAAACCCTGCTGCGGCCTCCTCACTGGATTGTTTAGGCTCAAAGCCGAGCTTCTTGAGGTTTTGGTTCGAAATGGTCCACGGATATCTCGCGTAATCCCCATAACTGCTGGTCCCATTGCGCCCGGCGTGAGCTATGCGAAGGAAAGTACGCGGCACGGGAATCCGTTTTACGCCTGACCGCTGCAGCGCTTCGCGCAATGGAATCACTCCGTCGGGCGCAACATTGAAGACTCCTCGAGCTTCCTCTCGGAGGACGCAACCGATCGCCTGGGCGAGGTCTGTCGTACTCAGTAACTGGATGCATGGGTCATGTCCGGAAGCGGCGACCGCAACCCGCTTAGAAAGCCAAAAGGCTACTGGGTTAGCCGATCCTCGCGACAAGACGGTTGCGCAACGAAGAATTACAAGCCCGGTATCGGGCGGAAAATACTTTTTCGCTGTCTGTTCAAGACTCTTCCATTGGCTCGCGATTCCACGGTCGCTATTTGAGAGTGAGTATGATTCCGAAACCAACCCCGGGTTGCGAAAGCTAGCGCCGTAAATCGCAGCGCTGGAAACAAGCACGAGATAGTGAACGCCACCTTCTCTGCACATACAAAGGACCCTGGCGGCCTCAGCAACGTCCGGCACTGTGCCATGTTTTCGGAGGGAGGGAAGATACACTACAAAATCTCCCGATTTGAGCGTTAAGGCGGTTAAGTCCTCGGCGGCGGATACTATGCATTCAGTCCTGCCACTGATTTGAATCAGATGAGCCGCAATGCATTGACCTAGTTCCTGATCCCTGGCAACAATTGTGATTTTAGAAACTTGCGATGGAGCGCGAGCATCCGAGGATGCCTTAACGAAGTCGCGAGACGTTTCCGTAATTGTGATTGTCATAGCAAGGCTGTCACGCCAGTGATGGTGCTGCTATAGTGTTGGGCTCTGAAACTGGCAGCACGGCCCACTGCCGATCCCGAGTTCCGCTGATCAGATTTGCTACACGCACTGCGGAAACCATCACCGGTGTAATTCCACCGCCGGGCTGCGTCCAGTGTCCGACGAAGTAAAGGTTCTTCAGCGGACTGGTGACGTCGGGCCGGTCGGTTCCGAGCTGATCGGGAGCAAGCTCCCACCCAAGCATGGCTCCGCGGTGGTTTAGAGTATAGCGATGAGACGTTAGTGCCGATGCGCTCGACTTGACGACTACGTGATCGGAAAAGTTGGGGATAACGCGCTCCAAGTTCTCGCAGATATAGTTTTCGACATTAGCTTTGTGAGCGGCCCAGTCGTCGATCCGGGAGTAATCGATATCCGTAATCTTTTGCACGATGAGAATATGTCCGCCGGGGGGCGCCATCTCAGGATCGAACAAAGTAGGCACAAAGATTTTAAAGGCGCTAGTGGCCACATCATTGGGGTCCCACGACGACCAGTGGTAACCTTGTATTTCATCGAGGAGCTTCGTCGACACTCCTTTCAACCCAACGTGGGTCACAAAGCAGGGAAGGGTCGGCCGAAGGCTTTTCAGAGACGCAAGATAACCGCTGTCGATGTGTCCGGGAGGGATCATATGCTTCACGGTCCGCAGCAGATCCGCATTGGAAACGACCACACCCGCACCGACATTGATGCGTTTGCGCTGTGAACCTATTCCAGTTTCAATCTCCAAACCGCACGCGGTCTGAGCGCGGACATGAATGCGAGTCGCGAGCGAACTCATCAGGATGTGACCGCCCGCTTCTTCGAAACGCCCGGCCAGTTCGTCCGCGAAAGCCTGAGATCCCCCCTTGGGATAGTAGTTCCCAAGGAAATAGGCAAGTCTGAGCATGGAATCAAATATGAATGAAGTGCGGCGCGGAGGGGATCCCCAGTGTCCAGTGTCTGCGGTTAACAAGAGTTTGAGCTTGGCGCTTTGGAAATACGTGTCAAGGACGTCCTGCACGGAAGACGCCAGATAAGGATCGAGCTGCTCAGTGGGCCTGCCGCGGAAGTACTGGAGCAGTCCAAGGAGATAAATTCTGCGGACCAAAGTGAAAAAGTCATCAATAACGCGAGCTTCTTCGGGAAACTCCTTCTTGAGCCGAGTCATGTAGGTATCGAAATCGGCTGAGACTGAAAACTTCGTGTGATCGGGAAAGTGAAACTGATCGACCGGGTCCATTTTGATCCAAGGTGTTTTCACGCCTAGTTCCACAAGGATCTTGCCGGTCAAAGTTGCAGGATTACCCAGAAGGGGATAGAAGTGGGTTGCAGCGTCAAATACAAAACCTTTGCGCTTGAACGTGCTGCAGTATCCGCCCGCCATGTAATGCTGCTCCACGAGCAGCACCTGCAGTCCGGAACGAGCGAGGAGGTTAGCGCACAGTAGCCCTCCAATGCCGGCGCCAATGACGACACAGTCATATGATTGACGAGGTTCGCCGCGAAGGGCTCTAAATCTGCGACTCATCGTAGCGTGACTCTCCCGAGTCTTTCGCTCCCGATCCGGCGAGCGGTAGCTTCCAGACAAAACGGTCTTGTAACCGCGGGTTGTGGAGACGAAGATAGCTCCAGCCCTGCCTCATGAGACAGGCCAAGGCAAGTAATTTGCAGATCAGATGGCTACGGGCGAGTCGCTTTATTTCTTCGAACGACTGTCTCCACCTTCCGGAACATTCTTGCCAGAGCGTACAGAGTCCCTGACTATTTCACGACAGCGCAAACAAGTCAGGAGGTGAAGAGTCACCTCAACAAATTCTTCACTATTGAGCCGGCCGTCGATGAATGCCGCTAGCACTTCCTCCCGAGGGCATGCCAATCCCAAGCGGCACCTCACGTCCTTTCGGACAGGAAGAGTGCTGAAAATTGCGCTTCAAAAAAAGGGGACGAGTCCTGCAAACACCCGGCGGACAGTGCTTGTCGGTGAGATTGCACAATCCGACGACAAGTCGTATTAGGCAACGGAGTCGCGAGGAACCGGTTGTGGTATAGCTTTTACCAAGTGTGAGAGCGATATCGAAAGGTGAGGGTTTTCCGTGATGTCGGCTAAGCATTCTTGGACTGCTAAAGGGGCAAGGTGATGTTGCAAAGTGAGGGCCTCGATTACGGTATCACGAAGTCGAGCCTGCAAACGCATGAGTTGGCGCGTAACATTCGATTGATGTATTGCAAGAAGTTTGGCGATTTCTCCTAGCTGCAAGTTGTCTTCGTAGCGCCAGAGCAGCATGAGCCGTTCTCTGGGTGTGAGCGTTTGGAACGCATAAGTCAAAGACTCGCTCAGGGCCTTTGAATAGCGTGCAGCGCGTACTGCAAACTCAATGTTGACGATCGCGCGACTATCGGGAATGTCCGTGACACTCTCCTCATTGATGGCTTTTCGTTCGTTCCGGTCATTGATCGCCCGATTGATCACAATCACTCGAAGCCAGGTCGCCAAAGAACTCCGGCCGTCATAGGATGCAATCCGTTGACGACCAGAGCGATCCGGTAAGCAAAGACTGACCAGTACTCGGTCGGCAACCTCCTCATTATCCGTGCCGTGACGATAACAAAAACGCACGAGGTCGGTAACGAATCGACGATAGCGAAGGTCGAATGCTTCCCACGCTCTTTCACTCTTGTGGACGCAACCGCATGTAAGATACAAGTCCCGCAGGTAAAGCCTTCTGGCGAAATCTACCGCCGCGAAGTCGTCCGAATAGTCTTTCAAGTGCTTACACGAGATGCCCCACACATAGCCGACGAACAAGTCCGGCGAAAGGTTGATGTCGCCGTACTGCGCTTTTCCCTCGTGGAAGTTCTGCGCAATCGTTTCCGCGAACTGGGCAGACGCTGGCATGGACGTTTTCATTTCCCGTGTTCGAACACGCAAATTGGCTCAGGGCGATTACGGCCATAGGTTTCATGAGCTGCAACGAGTTCGCCAGTTATGATCGCTGCTCCGATAGAGAGTTCGCCCGCAAGCAGCGTGGAAGCAATAATTTCGGCGAATTTTCGCGCGAGCAGACTTCCCTCGCATCCGAGGATTGCTAGACATTCCCTGGCGGTTCCTGTGCCGGTTCCACCCCCCACTGTGGCGACAGTCAACGAAGGAAGGGTGACACTGGCGTAGAGATCTCCCCTGGGAGTTGCTTCGAAGTGAGTAATGCCGACAGAACAGTTCGGCAGGTTGCCTACGTCCTGGCCGCAGGCGATGAACATCGCCGCGAGTCCATTCGCGAAGTGGCCGTTATAACCTACAGAGTGAGCTTGCATATGGCCGAGTACCGTGTGCTGCCAGAGCGTCACGAATTGTGCAGGCGTTGCTCGCAAGTAGAATTCCAGGAAATCGGCGGGCAAGAGGGCGCCCGCAGTCACTTTTTTCCCTTTGCCGGCAGTGAAGAGCCCACCACTAGCACGCTTCTCGGACTCGAACCCGCTGAAGATGTGATATCCCGCCGGGCCCAAGTTTTGGACGATCCAGCGGCAGGCCCTGTCTGTCGCTTTCACAATCATGTTCATCCCATGGGCATCTCCGGTGTGGTAATGGAACCTCACGATGACGTTTCGACCTCCAACTTGAGGTTCAAGCCGAAGCAGCTTTCCGTGCGTCGTCGTAGCTTCTGCTTCGCTCCGAATTTCTCCAAAGTAGATCTGCAACTGGGACGCAAAGTCGTAGGCTGCGACAACATCGCGGAAGAAGAAGGTGGGCGCAACGCAGTTTTCATCGACATGAACCCGAGCGTCCACTCCTCCCGCGCGGGTAAGGAGCGCCATTCCTCGTTCATACGAGCGCACAAGCGCGCCTTCCGTTGTGGCCATAGGGACATAAAACTGTCCCCGCGCGTGAAGACCGTTGACCAGCAATGGGCCGGCAATGCCCAACGGTATCTGTACAGCGCCCACCGGGTTTTCGATGTTTCCTTTCATTTCACTGCTGGAAATAGAAAAAGCGCCCACATGATTCAAATTCGCACTTGTCCTGCGCTCCAGCCAATTGCGCCGCAGGGCCACAGACTCCAGGTCGTAGCCCTGTTTCGAGAATCTAGGAATCAAGTCCAAATGGGGCGTCTCGAGTGAAACCGTACTGGCCATTTCTGAACTCTCCAAAAAAGTCTTAACTGCCGTCACTCTCAGTTGTTGAGCGAGGACAGCACCATCGAAACGCAATGTCCGTCCAATCCAACCGCATTAATCAAAGCGTTTCTTGCTGCTATTTCGATCGGCTCCGCACGTATTCCGCCCAATGGACAACCAGGTGGAAGTTCCTGGAGTCCGCAGACGCCGGGTAGTCTTCTGGTTCGAAATGTCTCGATCGCGGCAGCGAGTTGGGCAGGACCGGACGCTCCCAGAGCTTCACCGATGCCGCACTTTATTGCGGTGACTGGCAATTCGCTGGCGTGATCACGGAAGACCAGACCCAAAGCTGAGAGCTCAATGCAATCCAGTGGAACGCTTCCGTTCGCCGATGCACTGACGAAATCGATGTCGTCCGGAGCGAGGCCAGACCTGCTCAAAGCCGCATGCATAGCCCGCAGGAGTGTACGGACCGCAAGTGCCGAGTCCCGGCCCTGGGAGTAATCAAATGCGCTGGCACAGGCTTTGACCTCGGCCAGTACATTTGCGCATCGAGCTTCGGCAGAGCTAAGGTCCTCCAGCATGAGGAATCCAGATCCCTCGCCGAGGGCGAACCCGTTCCTGCGTTGATCGAACGGAATCGGGCATTCCGGGCCGACACTGTCGGTGCACAACGATCCAGCTCGCTCGAAACCGACAAAAGATTCAAAGGAGAACTCGTCTACGCCGCCGGCTAATGCTGCCCTGGACTGTCCATGTCGAACTAAATCTGCGGCATACCCGACAGCACAGATCCCGGAGGCACTACCCCCTGACACCGTGCTGTTTACGCCGCGCAGGTTGTGCCAAATGGCAGCCTGACCCGCTGCCGCGTTGATTACGGTGTTCGCGAAGGCCATGGGGCTAACACTGGCGGGCCCAGAAGTGATTGCGGTTCGATCGAATTCAGCGATAGTGTGCATGCCGCCAAACATCGTTCCCAGAACCAATGACAAGTCAATGTCTGCTCGCGTTTCGGTGCGCCAGCCACTGTCTTTTAAAGCGAGCCCGCATGCAGCCGTCGCTATTTGGCAAGCACGATCCAAAGGACGCAGGGGTCGACCTGAAAGATATTGTTCCGCCCGGAAATCCCGGAGTTGGCCCGCTAGATGACATCTATGACCGTTAGAGCCGAAGCCTTGAAGTGGAACGACGCCACTTCGTCCATCGCAAAGAGCGTTAAATAGCGCAGTTGACGAGTCGCCAAGCGGCGAAATCAGCCCAACCCCAGTAATTGCTACGCGATGGTTCATGGTCGATCTCTATGCCTCGCAGCGTGCAAAAACTACCGAGGAATTGTTCCCTCCAAATGCGTAAGCGTTGTTGAGCGCGACGTTCACTTGGTGAGTGCGAGCAACCAGTGGGACGAAGTCCAGGTCGCATTCAGGATCTGGACTGGTGAGGTTGATCGTAGGGGGTATGCGACCATCGGCGATCGCTAGAACGCAAGCGACAGCCTCGACCGCAGACGCAGCCCCCATGGTGTGACCGAGCATGGACTTAATGGAGCTAGTCGGAACTCGATGAGCGTAGTCGCCAAAGACGCGCTTGATGGCGATTGTTTCCAATCGGTCGTTCGTGGGAGTTCCTGTACCGTGTGCGCTGATGTAATCAACATGCCGAGGGTCAACTCCCGCTGACTTCAAGGCAATTTCCATGGCACGGGCTCCCCCATGGCCTTGCGGATGAGCTGCGGTCATGTGGTGAGCGTCGCAAGACAAGCCGTAACCTGCCACTTCAGCGTAGGGGCGGGCGGAGCGGATCTGGGCGTGATCGAGCCGTTCCAGTATTAGGAATGCAGCCCCTTCTCCCGGAATCATGCCCTTACGATTGAGATCGAAGGGTTGGCAAAGCTCAGGTGCAATCGCGCCCAGCCTGGCAAATCCCGTGTAGGTTATGCGCGAAAATGAGTCTGCACCGCCTGCCAACATGACTTGCGCTTTTCCCGAGCGAAGCGCGTCAAACGCGTATGCAATGGCATGGTTTCCGGCGGCGCACGCCGTCGGAATCGTAACTACCTCGCCCCCCAGACCCAGTTCGCAAGCCACGTGCGTGCCCAGCACGCTACATGGGTAAGTCGAGATGAAGTTGTGACCAATCTTCTCGACTTCTCCAGCGATGTACTGATCGTCGAAGCGTTCTATAACCCGTGGCTCTCCTGAGGTTGTTCCGACGACGACCCCAATATCGTCCGCCTCAAAGTCTGAGATGGGTAAGGCCGCGTCCCAGATTGCCAGTCTTGCGGCCGCTATTGCGAATTGAGAAGCCCGGTCAATCTGCGTCGGAAGCCGATTGAATATATATTTGTCTGGCTCGAAGGTCTTTACTTCAGCACCTAAATGCACGGGAAAATCCGACGTGTCGAAAGACTCCACCGGACCTACTCCCGAGCTACCCGCCAGAAGTTCTGTCCAGAACTGCTGGATACCAATTCCAATCGAAGTAATTACTCCGAGACCGGTCACCACAATCCGGTCTGCTCTCGACTGACTCGCGTTATCTCGGTTCGCAGCGTGATCTTGCATCGTTCGTTCCTTCTAGGATGGCAGCAACACCGATTCGCAAATTGTGTGGGGGAAGCTGTCCCTACACTTGAAGAAGCCGCATAGAGTGCCGACTTCATCAAGCCAAGACCGACAACGTGCAACTACCAAAGGAAACCCAGTCGCGCAGTACGGGGAAGACTTCGGGCCGAAATGACACCTGTGTGGGCACACTTTATAGCGCGTGTGGCAATCGAAAAGGCAACAAAGTAGATCTTGTTACGTTTTCCGAACAAAAACACTAACGGTATTGTCGTTTGTTGCCGGCCACGCCTCGTGTCAGTCCCACGGGGGATAGTACATTCCCACTATTTGTGCTAGACAACGCGGCTCTAGAATTTTGCGAGGGCATCACTATTAATTTCGCCCCGACATTAGCTCCGTGCAGCTTTCCAGAGAAATCTGTTCATCCCTTGATTGACATGACGACTCCGACCGATACCGCTCTCGCAAAAAGTGAAGATGCCCCCCTGATAATTGGTAAGGAACACTTATCCGACTGGTTCCATGTGACCCAGAAGCAGATAGACGCGTTTTCTGAGACAACGGGCGACAATCAATGGATCCACAGATTCGATGTCGAACCGGGGCAAGGTCCATTTGGTGGACCAGTCGCCCACGGGCTGTTGCTCGTGTCACTGGCTATCAACTTGGCGAGGGATTCGGGTGCGCTGCCGGAAGGGACGTGGGTGCTTTACGGGTTTGACAAGCTTCGCTTCCGCGCCCCCGTGCGCAGCGGCACGCGTATCCGCTGCCTGACCGTGATTCGTGACTTTCAGGAACTCGGGGGCCGTCTTTTGCTGAATGTAAGGGTTGTGATCGAAATTCCAGACGGAAAGATTCCTGCGCTGACTATGAACTGTTTGTTGCTGTGCCTGAATCGAGAAGCTGAACTCTAAGGCATTCGCAGCAGTACTCTTTTCCTCGGCGATTGTCTCCGCGCCATTCGAAACGTCGCGGTTGCGAGCTTTGCAAAAAACAATGCTCGCCTTGTCCTAATTGCCAGAGACGGAGCTGCCTTTCTTGTGTCTGTCGACAAGAGGACAAACTGTGAATGCAAGCGTGGTAGGCATCCCGATAGTGGGATCCTTATGCAAGTCGATTGATCGGGAGGGCGAGACGTTCTTCCGGTGCGGGCAGATGCTCGTGCGTTTCCTCGACGACATGGGTCGAGCTCTGCAGCAAAACAAGTCTATTGAGCTTAACAACTTATACGCCGGATGTTTCTCGGGAAGAAAACTAGGACTTAACTGGCTCTCGTCGGGTTCGGAACGCGATGGAGTCCAACGCGCGAGGTTTCGAGCGGCCGGCGAAGCGGTGAGCAGGCAGGATGCACTCGAAGAATGGCTAACCTATATCGATGGATATAAACAGATTGAGAGTCTGTCGCTCTACGTGCGCCGGCTCGAAGAATGGCGCAAGCCGGGTCAACTCTTGGCGACTGTTCGCTTCGAGTTGATAGGTACTCAGGACGGGGTCGCAGTGTCCGGGATTGACCGGGCATACTTCCGTATCGCGTGGAAAGTCCAGGGCGGAAGCCTCCAGATTTGTGACCAATCGTTGATTGAGGGTGAACGCGTTGTCTGCGAGAAAACTCACTTTCGAGACGTTAGCCGTGTCGCTGGCATTGATTTTGTGAATCAATACTACCCCCCATTCCTGACGCAGCCCTTGAAGTTCGGAATGATCCGTTACGGTCCCGGCGGAATATCGGTCGTGGACTATGACAACGACGGATTCTACGATCTGTTTATCCCAGATGGCGTTTCTTCAAGACTCTTTCGAAATCGCCGCGATGGCACATTCGAGGATGTGACCGACGAATCCGGCCTTCGCGGTCTCGACGGGGTGAGCGTTGCCACGTTTGCAGATTACGACAACGACGGCTTCAAAGATTTGTTTGTAAGTCGAACCTTTCAGCCAAACCAGTTATTTCACAACAAGGGAGACGGCACGTTCACGGACGTAACCCGAGAATCCGGGATCGGGGAGGACTGCTGCACCACGGTCGCGGGGTGGGCCGACTACGACAACGACGGATTTCTTGACCTCTATGTAGGGCGATATCTCGACCCGCGAAAAGATATCCCCACCACTTTTTATGCCCGCAACGGCGAGCCGAACCAGCTTTACCACAACAATGGCGACGGGACGTTTACCAATGTAACGGAACGAGCGGGCGTGGGTGATTCAGGATTGTGTTTGGGTGTGGCGTGGGGGGATTATAACGACGACGGTTTTCCGGATCTCTATGTGGTCAACGATTTTGGCCGCAAGACTCTATACCGAAATAATGGAGATGGAACGTTCAGAGACGTAACCGTTAAAAGCAACACTCTTGCGTATGGTGCGGGCATGAGTGCTTCGTTCGTGGATTATGACAACGACGGCAAGTTTGACTATTATGTCACCCATATTCGATCCGAGCACTCTTGGTTTGCCGAATCACCCACAGTAAAACGCTACATGCTGAAGTGCATGGCGCAGGGGACGTGGAAGACGGACATGCCCCTGTACTGGCAAATCTTTCGGCAGTCTGGACGTGACTTTGTTCGTGTTTTCCAACAGATGGCATCCGGGAATACCCTCCTGCGAAACAAAGGAGACGGCACCTTCGAAGATGTTACCGAAAAAGCAGGGGCTAATCCGCCCGGATGGTTCTGGGGAGCAGCGTTCGCTGACTTTGACAATGACGGCTGGCAAGACCTCTACGTGGCGAACGGATGGGTTTACAACGATCCCAATACAGAAATAGAGCTGGAGTTTCTCAATAATGTTGTAACCAACCAGAACGTCTACAAGACCGGACTCTACTTCGATCCTAAACACTTCGGTCGTTCGTCGTGGCATGGGTGGGAGCGTAATCGCTTTCTCCGCAATAACGGCGACGGTACCTTCCTTGAACTCGGACATGCTACAGGAACCGACCTCATCCTCAACAGCCGCGGGGTTGCAGTTGCTGATTTCTGGAACCGTGGAGTCATGGACATTGTCGTATCGGCGTCGGCTGACAAGCACGCCTTCTTGAGAAACGTAGTTGGAACGAAACGCAACTGGTTCCAGGTTGAACTCGTGGGTCGCGGTTCGAACCGTGATGCGGTAGGAGCGCGGGTCACGCTATATGCGGGCGGGAAACGACAATCCCGAGAGGTTGTCCTTGGAGATGGGTACGGATCGCAGAACTCACTGCGCCAGCACTTTGGCCTTGATCAGCATCACGTAGTCGACCAGTTGGTAGTCCGCTGGCCGACGTCCGGTATTGTGCAGACTTTCGGGCAAGTGGCCGCCAACCAGATCGTGGAGGTCACGGAGGGCAACGAACGCTTGGTGACGAAGACTTACCCAGCCGTTGTCAATAGAACTTATGCCACGGTCCCTCTGTAGTCCAAGTCTATTCGTGGCCTTAGTGACCATCTTTGTCACGAGCTCAACTGCTGCGCAGAGACCCAGTTCTGGCGATGCGAGCCGCCCGTGGTTTGAAGACGTTACCCATAAGGCCGGTATCCTTTATCGGCATCATCCGCGGCAGTTTGACAACGCTTACGCGACAATCATGCAGGGCTACGCACGTCTGGGTTCCGCTGTTGCCGTAGCCGACTATGACGGCGACGGTTTTGAAGACACTTTCGTGACTGATTCGTGTACGACCTGCAAGAACCACCTCTATCACAACAACGGGAACTACACGTTTACGGACGTTGCAGAACAGGCCGGAGTCGCCAACGGTAACGACGAAGAAAACGCGTCTACTGCCGCCCTTTGGTTCGACTTCAACAATGACGGAAGGCCGGACCTGCTGGTCGTTCGATTTGGACACAGCATCTTGTACGAGAACTTGGGGAACGGCAAGTTCCATGATGTTACAAAAAATGCCGGTCTAGACCGGTACATGAATGCGATCAAAGCCATCGCCTTCGACTATGACAACGACGGCTATCCAGATTTGTTCTTTGGTTCTTATTTCCAACCGTTGAATATCTTCCATCCGGACACCCCCCGGTTTTTCCCGGAGAGCTTCGAAACCGCAAACAACGGCGGCGGCGTGACCGTATTTCACAACAATCGAAATGGAACTTTCACTGACGTAACGGATCGCGTCGGCATTCGGACCACCGGTTGGACCTTGGACTTGGGGCACGGCGACGCAAATAACGACGGATTTGAAGACTTGTACGTAGCGAATGATTTCGGCACCGATCGTTTCTATCTCAACAACGGAAACGGAACTTTCACCGACAAGACGGCCTCGGCGATTGGCTTCGACACCAAGAAAGGGATGAACGTCGACTGGGGCGACTACAACAACGACGGCTGGCTCGATATCTATGTGACCAACATTTATGACGACTATATGAAGGAGTGCGCCATGCTTTGGCAGAACATGGGCGACGGAACGTTTGTAGATGTGTCCAACGAGGTGGGAACTTGCGACACAGGTTGGGGATGGGGCGCCAAGTTTGTGGATTACGACAACGACGGATGGCTCGACTTGTACGTAATGAACGGTTGGGTTTCGGCGGGAAAAGAGAACTATGTCCCCGATATTTTTGCCATGGTCACACGGCCGAACGTGGATTTGACGGACGCCCGGAATTGGCCCCCGATTGGTACCAAGTCGCTTAGCGGGTACGAGAAGAAACGTCTCTTTCATAATGTGGGGGGAGTCTTTAGGGAGGAGGCGTCGCGTCACGGGTTAGATTCGCTCAAAGACGGCCGGGGCATCGCAGTGGGAGATTTTGACAACGATGGACGCCTTGATCTGTTTGTCACGAACGCCGATGAGGAGGCCAACCTCTACCGCAACATCCTGCCAGCCGGCGCACATTGGGTGACGTTTGTGCTCGAAGGGACGAAGTCGAACCACTTTGCTATCGGTGCGCAAGTCCGCTTGACCGCGGCCGGCAAAACATATTTGCAGTATGTCAATGGCGGAAATGGGTTTGCTGCACAGTCGACAACTCGGATTCATTTCGGGCTCGGCGCGGTCACGAAGATTGATTCCATGGAAGTGCGCTGGCCCTCAGGATTGCGGCAGACATTTACTGGACCGGCCGTCGACCGCTTCTACAAGGTGGTGGAAGGGCAAACTTCAGATTCGCTGCCTCTTTGGAGACCACAACCATGAAAAGACTGCTATTTCTAGGGCTTCTCGCTTTTGTAGCGGCTACTTCTGCGTCAAGCGGGGCCTCGCCGGCCGCCGAAGCCGAGTTTCGTCAAGCCATGGCAGCATTGCAACTGAACGATTTTGCCATGGGCTTGTACCATTTAGAGTTGGCAGTAGCTGATGATCCTGACAACTTGCATTACGCGAGCGAATACCGTCAGGCAACCATTCGGCACAAAGAATTTGATCGCTCGATCGAGTTCTTTGCAAAGCTCCTGGCGGACCATCCGGCATCTGCCAACCTTCACCTGAACTATGGGTTCGCGTACGTCGATAAGATTCCGATAGCGGGTTCCATCACGCAGGTGATTTTAGCGAACACCGCCCTCGGCGAGTTTTCGAAGGCTGTCGATCTTCAGTCGAGCTGGCTTGCTTACTACACGAGAGGCGCCAGCTATCTTTTCTGGCCAAAAATCTTCAACAAAGCCCCACTTGGAGTGGCGGATCTGGAGAAGGCGCTGGCCATGCAACAGAGCGGTCCCAAGAAATCCTATTATGTACGCACCTACATTGCCCTGGGAGATGGCTACTGCAAGATGGAAGAAATGAACAAGGCCCGCGCGGCTTGGCAAGAGGGACTGCGCCAGTTTCCAGACAACTCGCAACTGAAGAACCGGCTTTCATTGCATGGCGAAGACCTTGTCAAGTTAATCGAGAACAATTTCGATCCTAACAAGCGAGTTGATACTGATCTGAGGGAGATATGGTTAGCCAGCCAACAATAGCATTCCGAATTGTTCTCGGATTGTGCTTCCTTCTTAGTTCATCGACCGTGGCATGGTGTGGATCGGGCTCCCGCATTCGTTTTGAGGACATCACATCGAGATCGGGCATCAATGTTCGGCACCACACCCGCACATATTATGGGAAGAATGCCGACGTGCTGCGCATGTTCACCGCGGGCGGCTCCGCCGTTGCTGTGGACGACTACGATAACGATGGATACGAAGATCTGTTCATCACTGACTCGGAAAACGGCAAGCCAAATCACTTGTTTCACAACAACCACGATGGAACGTTCACTGATGTTGCGCAGGAGGCTGGCATTGCGGGCGGAAATGATGCTTTGAACATAGTCTCCGATGCCATTTGGTTCGATTACGACAATGACGGACTACCAGATCTGCTGGTTGCACGCTTCGGTACGCCGATCCTCTACCACAACGAAGGACACGGAAAATTCAGGGATGTGACTGCTGGATCAGGTTTGAACAAGTTCGGCAACACCATCGCGGTGATAGCGTTCGACTATGACAACGATGGCAATTTGGATTTGCTGTTTGGGAACTACTTCCAGCCCGTCAATCTCTTGGATTTGAAGGATCCACATGTTCTTCCCAATAACCTGGACGGAGCTACGAATGGTGGAGGAGTTACCCTCTGGCACAACACAGGGAGAGGCACGTTCGAGGATGTTACCGACAAAGCTGGCCTCGGGAAGGTCACGGGTTGGACGCTGGACGTAGGGCATGGCGATTTCAATAACGACGGACTGCAAGACATATACCTGGCATGCGACTTCGGTACTGACCACATCTTCCTCAACAACGGCGACGGTACTTTCCGCGAGGTGACAGAAAAGGCGACGGGATGGGACACCAAGAAGGGTATGAACGTAGACGTCGCTGACTATAACAACGACGGGTGGCTCGATATCTACGTGACCAACATCTACGACGATTACATGAAAGAGTGCGCCATGCTGTGGCAGAACATGGGGGATGGAACGTTTACAGACGTCTCCCAGGAAGTTGGCGTCTGCGACACGGGCTGGGGATGGGCCGCTAAGTTCGCCGATTTCGACAATGATGGCTGGCAGGACCTCTTTGTGGTAAACGGCCTTCGATCCGCGGGCCCTGAGAACTACTTGCCCGTCCTGCTTCCCATGCTGACCGCGCCCGGGGTCGATTTCAGCGATGTCAATAACTGGCCGGACATTGGGAATCGCACTTGGAGCGGCTACCAGAAGAAACGTTTGTTTCACAACCTGGGAGACACGACGTTTCGGGAGATCGGCGCAGATGCGGGAGTGAACAATGACAGGGATGGGAGGGGCATAGGAGTCATCGACCTGGACAATGATGGTCGGCTTGACTTGGTTCAGACAAACGCCGACCAAGCACCAATTGTGTACCACAACGTCTCACAAAACGTCGGGAACTGGATCGAGCTTAAGCTGATTGGCACGAAGTCGAATCGTGACGGTATTGGTGCGCGCGTTCAGTTGCGGTCTGGCGGGCTTTCTCAGATCCGGGAACTCGACGGCGGGAACGGATACGCGGGCGAGAGCACCCGGCGCATTCACTTCGGAATCGGAACTGCTGCGAAGATCGATCGCCTCCAAGTCCGCTGGCCCAGTGGGCGAGTGGATCAAGTTGAAGCTCCGATCAACCATCTTAGCTATGTCCAAGAAGGAGCCGGTGTCTTGAAGTGAGATGCGGCTGCCGATAGCCAGATTGGAAGGCAGGACTGGATCACTGCAATGGTGAAGTACCGTGATGGTGAATGCTACGTATTCAAGGAAAGAACCACGAAACCCTTTGAGCGCTTCAGGACAGGCGGCGTCGATCTTCGCGACGCATGAATGGGGCGGGTACACGTGCTACATCTCGAGCTTAGAGGGGCTGAGGGCATACTCACTTATGGGCCCGGCACGATAACCATCCGAGTCCGAGTTACATCGTTTGCCGGCCTGCTAATAAGAATAAGATCTTGTGCGACGTTGAGAGCATCACTCTCGATGTGAGCGGAGTGCCTTCACCGACAAATTCAGCTGTTTTCATCGTCCACGGCCACGGAGAGACCGCCACGCTTCAGCTAAAGAAATTACTGTCTGACCTAGGCCTGAACCCAATAGTCTTGAAAGACCAGGACGATCACGGCATGACGATCATCGAGAAGTTTGAATACTATGCCCTGACCTGCTCCTTCGCGTTTGTTCTGATGACACCGGACGACCAAACCGTGGGACTGAGTGGAACGAAATCGCTCTGGCGCGCTCGCCAGAACGTTATTATGGAACTTGGTTGGTTTATGGCGCATCTCGGGAGAAACCGTGTTGTCATCCTCTATTACGGAAAGCTTGAAATTCCCTCCGATATTCTGGGGGTTGTTTACTCGGAGTTTAAAACATCCGTGATCGAGGCTGCGGATCGGATCGAACTGGCACTGAAACGTGTCAAGTTGGTGGATGGGAATCCGTCGGTCTTCGACCAGCCCGCCAGTCCCCAACTGTCGGACTGAATAAAGATATGATCCGTAAATCCATCGCGCAGACCGACGGCAACGATGCAAATTTCCCGGTGCGTGCTGTCTACCCCCATAGTACGAAAATACTACGGGGCTGCCCGTCCCTGGGGAGAGTTGAATGGAACCCGCGACGATAATTTTCAAGGTCAAAGCAATCGTAGCCAACATAACGGGCGTTCCACTGGAAAGCATTGAGAACTCGGCGAGGTTTGTGGATGATCTCGGCCTGGATTCGCTGGCGATACTGGAGATAGTCGTCGACGTTGAAAAAGCGTTCAAGATCCGGGCGAGTGACGAGGAGCTACAGAGCGTTCGTAGCATCGAGGATAGCGTTGCACTTATTCTTCGGCACACATGTGAGGAGGTTGCATCGTAGCGCGTTGCCCAAACGCATCGCGCATCTGAGTTCTTGATCATAGAACACACTAGCAAGCCTTACATTATCGTCTCGCGGCAGAAAACGAAGCCAACGGCAATTATTCGGTTAGCGTTTCATTTGCTGGAGCGTTCCCGACCGGAAGCTACAAGAACGGGAGTCCTGCCGCGACGATGTCACCCACCCTTTGCGGAGGCAAGGGCTTCGGACGGTTCGATGTTCAATCGACGCTGGGCGCAATCCTACCCGCAGACGACACCGCGAAGAATGGGGCGTCCAGTCGTACGGAACGCCGTGGCACAATACCATGTCGGCAGGCTGTTTTGTCCGGAGATTGAGAACAACGCGACGTTCTACCATGGCGGAGTGAACGATGGCCGCGTCCAGACTTTCCTTACTCCAGGACTGATGTTCAGCAAGTTCAAATTCCAGCCCGATTCTCGCAGTCGTACCGCTCTTATGTTTGGTGGAGGAATGCAGATCGCAACGTCACGATTTCACACTTACAATCATGCCGTTTCTGATGACGACGCGGATGCTCTTCTGACTGAACCTGTCATGATGCACGGAGTGCTGAGGTTTTGTTGAACCAAACGCTCCTGTTTTGCGCCGGCCCTACAGAAAGAGACTGCTCCGTCACGATCACAGATTGAGATGACCCTGCTGCCGGCCACGTTACGGCTGGCCTCATTCCGTCGACGGTGATTTGGTCGTAGACCAGATGGGAGCGACTATCAGCGGCGCAGACTCCGATTATCCAGCGAGACCCTCACCTTTTGGATGGCCAAAACAAAGCGCAATCACTACGCAATGTGCGAAGGGGACAAGCCAGATGCGGTCTAGACTAGATAGTGATAGTACATACGTTTTGGAACCCGATAATCACGCTATTAGCGCATAAGCTCTCCATATACGGAGGCTAACACTTGTGCGACCACCACGTCCTTGTTATCCCTAGAAGGAATGTTCAGTACGATGACGTCAGGACACCCTTGTTCCTCGGAGTGACTTGCGCACTTTTCGTCGTTACGCAAGATATGGGCGCGAATGACTTTGCAGCCCAAGTAGTGCTGCATCACGAAGATCTGACCGTGAACAAACTGAATCCGCTTCCGTCCTGGCAGCTTCTCAATCCACGGCAAGGCAAGGGCCTCATTTGCCGTACTGATGTGGGCAGTTCGCAGCCGTGCTTCGTGAGGAACAGGAGACATGGCTGGAACGCACTCCCTCACGAGCAACAACGGAGCAGACCGCGAGCGTTCACCTCGAGAAGGAGAGCTGTTGAGCGTTGCTGTTGGCTGGTAAGTTGTACTTGCTTCCCCTGTCGCGAAAGCCATAGCCTTAACCTTGCTCCCTTGGGCCAGTATGTGATTACCCGCTGTGATATAAGACATGCCTCGCGATTTGATTTGCGTGCAACAGGTTGATCCCAGAGGAAGGACCGAATGCGAAAAATCACCGCGGAGTGTTGCCCACACCGCATAAAAGGTCGAAAGACATCAAATTGCTGCTGAGGAACTCGACACCGTGATCAGCCGCCAGAAACCCGGTATCCAACTCGCCGTCCGCTAGCGACGCTATTCGGCCTTTAGCACATATTTGGCTGTGAGTTCCGCGCGGCGGTTGCAAGCGCAGTGTCCCGTTGCGTGTCGGCAACGGGAAGAAAGCAGAATATGACCATAGAGATCGGCGTCCACTAAGCGTCCCATAAAACGTGGAGTTGATTGTTTCATGAGGTTTTAGACGCTTCGATGTGCCATCAGCGCCTTCTAATTTGTCGATTCCGTTGGAGAGCCTGGATTCGAATCCACTCTCTCCGCCAAGCTATTTAAAGTAAACGAATGTCCGGGAATTCACCAGACCAATCAACTAACTTAAAGCATGCGCCTCTCCGGAGAAGAATGCCATTGGAGTGTGGCTGTCCTCCGCTCCAAGAACAAGCCAGAACCGGGATGCACTTTGACGCACAGGCGTGATGCAACGGAGAAGCGGCCAGAGCGGACTGAACCAAGGCAACTACAGCTCCTGTTTTAGAGATCGACGTCGTTTCGTCCGCGGTCGAGTGAGCGAAACATTCTGTCCCCAGCGCGTCGGACAAAGCGCTTAGGCAGCAGAAGATACTTCGGAGGGTGAAAACTGGTACCAGCATTGTACGATTTCAGAAACACGGTCTTAAACAATCCGATTAGAAAGGGGTTGTTTGGTGCGGAAGGGGGGAGTTGAACTACTCCATCACGTTGATAACACGTAACTTACTGATTTTGCATTCGGCCTAAGGGCCCAAATGCCCCACAATCCCGCTTCCATTGTACGTTTATTGTACGGCGAACGCGCTGCGGAAGAGAAGACCAAGCCGATTCTTTTCTCTTCCTGGAGACAGTTTGACACCCGGCCCTCCATCGGTCAAGGCCCCCACGGAATCTCCGTCTATCGTCCTTCAATTTGAGCGCCTTAACGAGCACATTACGCAACTGATTCAAAATCAGTTATTCGATCGGGCCGTAAGGAAATTCATTAAAATAATTGAGAGGACACGTCTTCTCGAGAGAAATCTGTGCACGAAGTGTGGCTGTGCTCCGTTTTAGAAAAGCAAACCCAGAGTTCTGCCCTGTCACGGATTGTCTTTATTTACCTCTGATCCCGCCATTCAGATCCCGCCCGACGTTGAAATGTTCAAGCGACCGTTACGTTTGCGGCCCCCACAGCTTGGCGCTGCACGTCGACTTCACCGAGGCTATCGGTCTTATTGCGAAGGTCAAGTACCTTCACTTTACGATCGCACTCATCACTTTCTCCTTTTTGTCCCTCTTTCTCCTAGCCCGGTTGCGCCGGAGCTTCGCTGCGGATCGATGGAGATACGGCTGTACGAGCAGCCGCCGCGGGTGAGCTGACGCCAACCCTTTACTCTTCCGTCGAGCGGCCAGTCCATCGCTTGCAATTTCGCCATCCAGTTCTCGATCGCCTGTTGAACTCGATCTGAGCCGAAGAACTCGTTCACTGCGGAACGAAACTCTGCCAGCTCCTTCTCGGCCATAGTCAGAAGCCAGTCGCTGCACTCAACCGGACTCCGTGGATTCGTTCACAATTGCTCACCTGTTTCTTGCTACTTCCGCGACCCGCGCCAGCATCTTGTCCAGCTCTTGGCGCGAATAGTATTTTCCGGCCATAACTACCGCTGCGATCTTGCGTGTATTCCGGATATCCTCCAGCGGGTTCGCTTCCAACAACACTAGGTCAGCCACGCGCCCTGTCTCGACCACACCGAATTTGTCCAGCTTAGCGAGAAACAGCGCCGGATTGAATGTGGCTGATTGTAAGGCCTGCGTTGGGCTGAAGCCGCTCTTTACTAACCATTCCAATTCTATGTGCAGGCTGAAGCCTGGAAAAACATAAGGATCTGGGCCGTCGCTCCCGGTCATGAACTGTACTCCGGCGCGCCGCATAATATTCACCAATTCGAGCTCGCGTGCGGATTGTTTCTTGAGTTCCAATACTTCCGGCGATGTCTGCGGCCGCCCTTGCTCTAGTTCCCACCGCCGCCGAACAGAAATAGGGACATACTTCAGCCGTGGATCAGCCGTTAAATTTGTATCACCCAGGTTCGCGATCGTCTGCGACCATACCAGCGCCGGCACCTGCCAAGTGTTGTTGTCCGAGAGTTGCAAGAACAGATTCCAAGCTTTCTCGGGATCGTAGGTCGCCATGGCTAGAGTGGCGACGCTCGCATGACGCGCGACATCCAGGTCGGCCAGCGCCTGCCACCCTTGTTGCCGCAGCCTATCCTCTTTGGACGAGCACGCTAGTAGAATTCCAGTCAGACGTTCGATGCTCCGCTGTCCCGCGGCGGAAGCTTCTGCGGCAGTAACTGAGTCCGGGACAGGCCCGTCGAACTGAATCTTCAGTTTTGATGCCTCGTCCGCGAGGGCGAAATAAGAGTCGCGCGAAATGTCGGGCCGGATCGTCAGCAGATTCACCCCGCGCTGTTTCAGTCTTCCGACGGCCTCGCGAGCTTCTGCACGATTGTTCACCGCGATGCTTTGAGTGTCGCTCTTCCCACCAGACAAGAATGGGCCGGCGAACAAAATATGCGGACCGGGCGATGCGCCATCTTCAACTTGCTGCCGCCGCTGTTCAAGCAGATCCGGATCCCCGCCCATGTCGCGCACGCCGGTCACACCATTGGCAATAAACAGTGGATAGATGATCCGCTCGTCCCAAGGCTCCGATGGGCTCGCAGTGTGCACGTCCATGTCCCACAAACCCGGAATCATGTACTTGCCGGCTGCGTTGATCATGCGAACATTGTGATTCTCGGCGATCAAGCCAACCTTGGCGACCCCTTGAATTCGGCCGCTCCTCACAACCACGGTCATGTCGGGCAGTATCCTACCATCACGCGTATCCACGATATTCACATTGGTGAAAACGAGCGTCTGGGCCGATGGCTCGGCCTTTGACTGCGCCCAGATGCACTGGTTCAAACAGAAAACGGCTAGCAAGAATACGCGCATCCCCCAACCCCTCGAACAAGCAGAAAGGACAGTTGGGGAAGCTTATGACCGAGCAGCAGCCCAGTCAACTAATTTTAGCAGCCCGTTTTCTCTAGGGGATGCATGAATGGCGCCTTTGTCCAGTGCGGACAATACCGGCGCGGTCACACCTAAATCCGCGGGAATGCCCATTCCTGGTCTCACGTGCCGAGATCTCAAATGGCGCACCGGTGTGCGGCCAAGTCTCCTTACCAGAATTCTGCTGTCGATCTCAGACGGTTCGAACGACACGTCGATGTAACTTTTCCAACTCTTCCAGAATCTGACGGGTGCGCATGACATTTTCGGGAGGGTCGGATGGACACAGTGAGTGCAGATAGCGAAGATATCGATCATGCAATACAGGGAAAGCCCTCAACGAGCATTCAGTCGCGGTTGGAAGCGACAGGGATTGTGGTTTCGCGATACGGATTGGTCGTGGTCTTATTACTTATTGGAGTGCTGAAGTTCACTCCAGGAGAAGCCGCGGGCATCCAGCCATTGGTTGCGCACAGCCCGCTAATGTCGTGGATGTATGAACTGCTGAGCGTACAAGGGGTTTCCAACGTGATCGGCGCGATTGAGATTGCGACTGC